>ENA-OQJH01000191-OQJH01000191.1-human-gut-metagenome-genome-assembly--contig:-NODE-191-length-37370-cov-19.948930_pt1 | contig 37370 bp, 40 predicted proteins | sample MGYA00242597_ERZ504763 | MGnify/ENA primary metagenome ERZ504763 (study PRJEB26092, sample SAMD00036359) | human gut metagenome | host: Homo sapiens | study: EMG produced TPA metagenomics assembly of... | reverse complement strand
TTTCGATAAATCTAAGGATACTGCATAAGTGTTATCCTTTTCCTGCATACTCCTTCACTTTAAGGATTGCGTCTTTGGCGCTTCTGCCCGGACGATAGCCATAGCTACCATCTGCAAACAGCGGTTCATAGATTGGCACTAACCGTTGCGTTATTGCCTCTTGGATTGTACGGTCTATCACCGTTGGTATGCCAAGCTTTCGCACACCACCGTCTGGTTTTGGAATTTCAACCCGCCTTACCGGAGATGGAGTATATTTTCCTCTGAGTATCCGGTTTTTCAGTTCCTGTTGATGTTCCTTTAGATATGGTAGGGTTTCTTCGATACTCATTTCATCAATACCTGCCGCTCCTTTATTCGCCTTCACTCTTTTATACGCTCTGTTTAGATTATCTTTGTACAGTATCGCTTCCAAGAGTTTCGGCTGTGCACTGTCTCTTTCTTTCCATATCCGATTGAATGACCTTGACGCTTTCGCATACCCTTCATGTTCCGCACTATCTCTTTGCGAACAGCCACTGTTTGTGTTTTCTGTCATGATCAGTCATTCCTCCTTTCCCAGTCATACTCAAGACTCCTACTGATTCGGTCCTTCCCTTTCGGCTACTATGACCTCTGCTGACTTCTGTGCGTTCAGCACTGCTTTGTACAGTGGTTACTCCTTTCGGAGCATACCGCACAGACCTCCCCGGGTACCACACGTTTCTTCCTCTCCATCCATCTGCCTCATTTATCACGCATAATTCCATGTAGTTATTGGGCTTCGACTTGACTCGCAGCCTTACCCTCATGCATGACCTTATATGAGATTTCTGTTCGTCAGACCAGAGATTTGCCCGTGGTTAGTCTGTTCCCACATCCGGCTTCCTTCAGATTCCACCTCACGATGGACACCCTTGCCTTCGGCTATATCCTTCCCACTACCGTGGATTCGGGACTTTAACCCGTTAGAAACGTGCGCCGCCGGGCGCACGAGCACAAAAACAGCCGCCATTTCTGGCGGCTGCATTTTATTTCTGAATTACCGAATAATTATTCAGCATCTGCAACAACAGTGAAGAAAGCACCATCATCTAATGCAACTTCAAGAGTTTTGTTCTCTTTGTCAACGCTGATCGGATCAACGATCTGCCATTTCTTTGCATCTTCTTTGCTGTAAACTACAAGCTGAATGTTCTCCATAGTATCTGTGATACTTGGAACAGAGATCTCAACTTCATATTTACCATCAGCATTCTTCTCTGCTTTGTCTGCATCAAGTACTTTGAATTCATCAAAACCTGTAACGAATTCTTTTCCGTCAAGTTTCTGAACAAGTTCATCGATAGCTGCTTTAACTTCTTCGTCTGTTGTCTCTTCTGAAAGAGTTTTCAGAACGTCAACGAAACCAGCTACTTCCATTTTACCTTCGTTAACCTGTTTGAAAGCGTCAGCTACTGCTGGCAGTTCTGCCTGCAGATCTGCAAAGCCTTCTGCTTCTTCGATCTTCTGAACAACTTCATAGATTGCAGACTGTTCAGCAGATACTGTAATTGCGCTTGTGCGGCTTCCTGCTGCACTGACACCTACAGTAGCACATCCTACTCCAAGGGCAGTTGCTAAAGCAAGTGTCATGAATTTCTTTGCAATTTTCATAATGCACCTCTCCTTTTGGATTATTTTTATATTGATAATCGTACAGGAAGTCTGTACGAATTATCTCTGAGTAATAATAACAGTACTAATGACTATTTACCACCATACAGTTTATTCCAAACCGGCTGTCTTCTAACCGGTTTATTGAATTTTCTCATAAAACATGGAAATAATCAAGTCCGACAGAGCATCTTTATCTACTTGATACTCATCAAAGTTCTTACCTTGCTTTCCCTCACCTGGTACAGTCTCTGTATCAGTGATACCGTTTCCGGATGCTGTAAGCAGCTTCGCAAATACATCATTTCCCATGTTTGTGACTGTATAGCTCTTAATACTGTCATAGAGGTCTGCCACAAATCCGGCATCCTCTCCTGCCTTCTCCTGCGCTTTCTGAATTAATGCCTGGAGATAGGTTTTCTGTCTCTCCTGACGGACCAGAGCACTCTGGGTCTTGTCAGTGTCTCGATATCGTACAAACTTTTCTGCGTTTTCACCTGTAATATTAACAACAGCACCCTCTTTAAATTCCGGATATGTATCCTCAAGGCTGTTGTCAGGCACTGTGATCTGAACTCCACCTACAAAGTCCGTAATCACCGGAATACCATCCATATTCATGGAGCAATATCCCTGAATCGGCAGTCCGTCCAGCAGATTGGATACTGCTGTCTTCATCAGTTCACAGCTTTTTTGCTTGCCATCACCAAATGCATACTGTATATTGATGTGGTCCGTTGACTCTCCGAGACTTTTACCGGATGGATTGAAAACTTCAATCTCCGTCATAGAATCTCTTGGAATAAAGAGCACCTTAATTTCTTCTGTTGCCCTGTCCATGGAAACCACAAAAATCGCATCTGCCTGACCGGCATCTTCCTGTGTCTGATAGGTATCTACCGAATTTCTTGTATCAATTCCTAGAAATAAGTAGTTGCTGAGATGATCGTTATATTTATATATCCCGCCCTTATATTCCAACGTGTCACTGCCTGATGTCTGGCTCGTCTGACTCTGGTCATCACTGTTCTTGCCGCTTGTCTTTTGGGATGCTGCTTTTGTCTGCATCATAAAATAATACCCACCGCCCAAAACTGTAAGAACTATGATCAGGATAATTATCAGAATCATATAAATCTTTCGTTGTCTCGCAGCTTCTTTTGCTGTTTTTTTCATTTTCATTCCTTCAATCGTTTATTCAGCTCTGGCTGATATAGCCAAGCTCCTGCAATTTCTGGAACACTGCCTCTGCCATAGCCTGCTGTGCTTCATAAGTAGCAGACAGCTGCTGTGTCACATTTGCAAGACTGATATAATGTTCGCCCCACTTCTCGCTGAGCACCTGATCGAGTGCTTCAGAAGTCACGCTTCCATCCATAGGGCGTGTTCCTACAACAATGAACTGGTCTTTGTTCTGGAATGTATTTAAAATCTGTTCCTGCTGCTCAGCAAGCTCTGCAGGATCATGATTCCATCCGCCATAGTATCCCATGAAGATGACAGGTACACAGTCCATATCATTTCTGGTAGTCTGTTCTTCTGTAAGATCACGGATTCCTGTCTCTGTTACATTCAGCTGCGCACCATTTGCAGCCTGCTGATGTTTCGCAATATATCCCTGAAGAGTTTCATCACTTACACCGGCCATCTTCATCATAGAAAGTGTACCGCCGCCCTGAAGGGTCTTGTTAATCACTGTCAGGTTATATCCGTTGTCTGTCAGAAGTTTCTGAAGCACTGCCATATAGGAATAGGTGTTGGATTCCTCACCATTGATCAGATCATCTCCCCAGCATACGACACCGGAAATTGTTCTCGGTGCTTCTGCTTCAGCAGTATCTTCTGCCTGTGCAGGATCCTCTGCATCCTCTTCCCCGGCTGTGTCTTCTTTCTTCTTGCTCTTCTTTGTCTCACTGTTATCGGCATCTTCTGTATTCTCATCTTCGGAGGATGCCTTCTCTAACTGTGCAGCGTGTTCCTTTACTGCTTCATAATCTTCGATTCCGCTCTGCTGGTTACCTGCAAGTTCTGTCAGACGTTTGGTTTCTTCCTGCTCTGTATTATAGCTCATCACAAGAATAGTGCCGAGAACCCCCACCAGGATAATACAGATAAAACCCAGCAAAATATTTGTCTTTTTCCCTTTTCTCTTCTTATTTCTGCTCACTTTTCCCAATTTTCCTTTACTGTTAATTATGGTTATGATATCACTTCTGAACGATTATCAGACAGCGATATTATTTCTGGGACTCATCATCGCTTCTGCATAGTATTCACCATAATGTTTGTAGTAAGAAGAGTAATATTTGTCGCCACTGGTGTCTATCTTATTCATAACAGCTCCCAGAACACGGCATCCGCTTCTCTCAAGCTGTGCAAATGCCTTCTGTGCATCTCTGTATCTGACGCTGCCTGGCTGGATCAGGAAGATTGCTCCATCACAGCATCTGCCGATTACCGCAGCATCGATTACAGTTCCGATCGGCGGTGTGTCAATCAGTATGTAATTGTAATATTCCCTGACTTCTTTCAGAAAAACCCTGAAAATATTCTCGCTGAGAAGTCCTGAAGGGTTTGGTGCAGCCGGACCTCCGAATATAATGTCCATATTCGGGAAATTCGTCTCATAGATAATATCCTGCAGTCCTACCTGCCCACTGAGAAGCTGAGAAAGTCCCTTGACCTCTTCTTCTACTCCCAGTCGTCCTGCATAAGCAGTCTTTCTGATATCCGCATCCAGAAGAAGCACTTTCTTACCGATGCTTCCAAGCTCCTGTGCAAGGCTGAGTACTACATCACTCTTACCTTCATTCGGAAAGCAGCTTGTAACCAGAATTGTCTTTATGCTCTGACCGGACAGCTGGATATTTGTACGCAGCGTTTTAATCGCCTCGCTGTAGAAATAGTCCGGTTTTCTTTTATCTGTTAAATTGAGTTTCTTCATTGCTCAGATTCCTCCATTACTCTAGCGACGCTTCTTGTTCTTCTTATTGCTCTTTGGTTTCTTGTTCTTCATGTTTACGTAGTCTTTTCTGTCAGGAACCTTGGCAAGTACAGAAACACCGAGATATTTCTCAATATCTTCTTCTGTCTTGATAGTATCATCCATTACAGCGTATACAACTACGATTGCCGCACATGCAAGAAATCCGAGTAAGAAGCCAATTGCTGAGTTCTTCATTACACTTGGAGAAGTTCTCTCTGTAGCAATCTTACCAACTTCGATGATCTTAGGCGGAATAACTTCCATCTTGTCTCCGATATAGGATGAGGAAACATTCGCAATCTCATCTACGATCTTCTTAGCCATTGTAGAATCCGGATTATCAACAGTAATCTCAAGGATACGGGTATCTGTCGGATTATTAATCGTTACATCCTCTTTAAGATTCTCCGCTGTCATATCCAGGTTCAGATTTGTAACTACCTGTTCCAGTACAGGGGTACTTGTGATCAGTACTGTGTAATCACTTGTCAGACTGGCACCTAACTGCAGATCCGCCAGAGATGTCAGCGTGGTTTCCTTTGAGAGAACAAGCATACTGGATGTTGAACTGTAGATTGGTGTCATCAGGAACTGTGTACATGCAGCTCCGATACAGCCACCTATAAGAGCAACCATCAGTACCAGCAGAATTTTCTTTCTGAGTGCATGAAATATTTCCAGTAAATCAATTTCAACTTCATCGTCATTGACATCAAGTGCCTGCACCCTGCTGCTCTCAAATTTGCTGTTCAAATTGTCTAACATCTGATATTTTCCTTTTCCCTTTTTCATTGTAGTTTTCGTAATTATCCGGCTGATTTATTTTACAGCAGACAGTTACAGTTTTACATAAACCGTATACATTTTACCGTAGTACGTATAAAAAGTCAATTGCGAGTGACATTATTCTTTGAAATTCTTTAAAATCTGACCACAAAGTTGACTCGGTCAAAATCCATTAAATTTTCTGATCTATGATTTTCTGTGGATTTCGAATGAAAAGCTGTTTCGCATAGTCTGTATCCATTTTCTTTATTACATAGCTATAGCTTCCCCGATTCTGGAAATTCTTTTACTGCTGTCATGGCAGTCAGAACCTACAAAATGAACCAAGTCATTCTTCATCAGCTTCTGACAGTAGCGTTTTGTAAAAAAGCCGCATTTTCCCACAATGCTGTCTGCATTGATCTGCATATAAGCTCCCATCTCTGTCAGTTCTTCTACAAAGTCCAAATCTGTGCGTGTCGCTTCGTATCGTTCAATATGTGCAACAATGGGTCTGTACCCGCCGGAAAGCATTGCAGACAGGCGTTCTCTGATATAGGATGCCTCTGAATTGTGAGAGAATTCTACCAGCACATACCTGGAACCAGCCATGGTAGCAACTTTTTTCTCACGAAGCATAGGAAGCATCTCCATATTTGCATGAAATTCGCATCCGAGGTAAAGATGCAGATCTTTACTGATATCTGCTGCCGCCTCTTCTGCAAGCCGGAATTGTCTCTGTACTTTTTCCAGAGGTGTCTCAAACATCTGAAAACGGAAATGAGGCGTCAGAATAATGTTTCTCACTCCCTGCTTATATTCCATCTCCAATAATTTTCTTGTTTCTTCAATATCCGCAGCTCCGTCATCCACTCCTGGCACAATGTGGCAATGTATATCGAATATTCCTTCTTCGAGCATTCTTGTTATCCCTTCTGTCAACAAAACTGCCGGATATTCAGCAAGCAGCTTTCCATCCGGCAGTCTCTGTTATTCAACACAACTATTTTTGTTGTCTGTTATTATTCTTCTGCAGCTTCCTCAGCCGGTGCCTCAAGAGCTTTCATGCTCAGGCTGATCTTCTTGTCTTCGCCGTTGAAGTCAACAACCTTAGCTTCGATCTCCTGTCCGATTGACAGTACATCTGCAGGTTTGGCAACGTGCTCTCTGGAAATCTGGGATACGTGAAGGAGTGCATCTACACCAGGTGCAAGCTCTACGAATGCACCGAAGTCTGTCATACGTGCAACTTTACCTTTAACTACGTTCCTACAGCGAAGTCCTCAGCTGCTGTGAGCCATGGATTTGCTTCCGGGAATTTAAGGGAAAGTGCGATCTTCTCTCCGTTGATCTCTTTGATAAGGACTTTAACTTTATCGCCAACAGTGAATACTTTCTTCGGGTTCTCTACTCTGCCCCAGGACATTTCGGAAATGTGAAGAAGTCCGTCAGCTCCGCCCAGATCGATGAATGCACCGAAATCTGTAACGTTCTTAACAGTTCCTTCAACTGTATCGCCAACATGGATTCTCTCCATTAATTCTTTCTGTTTCTCTGCTTTCTCAGCGAGAAGAAGCTGTTTACGGTTACCGATGATGCGGCGTCTTCTCGGGTTGAATTCTGTGATAACGAATTCGATCTCCTGATCTGCATATTTGGAAAGGTCTTTCTCGTATGTGTCGGAAACCAGGCTTGCAGGAATGAATACTCTTGCTTCGTCTACGTTTACACAAAGTCCGCCGTCAAGTACCTGAGTTACAGGAGCTTTTAATACTTCCTGATTCTCAAATGCTTCTTCAAGACGTTTGTTGCCTTTCTCTGCTGCCAGTCTCTTGTAAGTAAGAGTAACCTGACCTTCTCCATCGTTTACTTTGAGAACTTTTGCTTCCATTGTGTCTCCAACGTGAACAGCATCTGTGAGTACAAGGCTTGCATCGTTAGAGTATTCGTTCTTTGTGATAATACCGTCTGCTTTATAACCGATATTCAGAATAATCTCATCTTCTTTAACATCGATGACAGTACCCTGTACAATCTCTCCATTTCTGATAGTCTTTACGGAATCTTCCAGCATTTGTTCAAAACTTAATTCTGACATGTTCTTGAACCTCCTCAATAATTTTGTTTGGGGTGGAAGCCCCTGCTGTAATACCTACATAACTACTGCATTGGAACATTTCAGAATCCAAGTCTACAGGTGTTTGTATATAGTAAGTATTTCCACATTCCTTTTTACATATTTCAAACAGCTTTTGAGTATTGGAACTATGCCGGCCGCCTACGACCAACATAGTGTCTACCTCTCCGGCTATGTTTTTTGCTTCTCTCTGCCGTTCTTCGGTAGCATTACAAATAGTGTTTAAAATATTGAGAATATTTAAAACATTATTATCATACCTCTTTTTGCAAAGAATTTCAACTAAATCTTTAAATTTGTTGTAATTAAATGTCGTCTGGGACACAATACTTATTTTTTTGCCTTTTGGGGGTACAAATACTTCGGCTTCTTCTTTGTTTCTGATCACCGTGTACGGTCCCTGACACCAGCCGCAGATGCCTGTACTTCGGGGTGGTCTTTGTCGCCGATGATGATGATGTGGTTTCCTGCAAGGCTTTCTTTTTCCACGATCCTGTGGATTTTCAGGACGAAGGGACAGGTGACATCTACGTAAGAGATGTTTTTTTCTTTCAGCTTATCGTAGATGGCTTTGCCTACACCGTGGGAACGGATGACTACTGTTCCGTTTTGCAGGGTATCATCCGGGAAATCCAGGTCTGCTTCTGTGATAACATGGACGCCACGGGCTTCCAGATCCGCTACTACGCCTTCGTTGTGGATGATCGGACCCAGAGTGAAGATTGGTTTCTGTTCTGTGTCGATCAGCTCGTAGACTTTGTCCACTGCACGTTTGACGCCGAAGCAGAAGCCTGCTGTTTCTGCTACTTTTACTTTCATTACTAATCCTCTTAATTTATATTCATTGCCACTCTTCTGGAATTTATAGCAATCCTCTGAAATAATGTATCTTAATCCAACTCATCAGAGCGTGAAATCCTGTGTCAGATATCTTTGCGTGTGTCATCTTCTGATGAACTACAGGCAGTTATCTGATCATTTCTGCACCTTTTCTTTATATACATTAAGAATTGCATTGACAACATCATCAATTCCCATTTCCGAGGAATCTATGAGCACTGCGTCGTCTGCCTGTTTCAGAGGGGAGATTTCGCGGTTCATGTCGCGTTCGTCGCGCTCGATGATGTCTTTTCGGATCTGGTCTAGGTCGAAGGATTCTCCCTTCTGTTCATATTCCAGTGCTCTTCTTTTTGCTCTGGTGTCTGCGCTTGCTGTGAGGTAGATTTTTACTTCTGCGTTTGGAAGGATGGTTGTGCCGATATCTCTGCCGTCCATGACTACGTCGTTTTTCTCTGCCAGAGTTCTCTGAAGTTTCAGAAGATGGGCTCTGACTTTCGGGTTTGCGGAACTTTTGGATGCCATGTTTCCTACCTGTTCGGTGCGGATCATAGCATTTACGTTCTCTCCGTTGAGGATGACAATCTGTTCTCCGTTTTTGTATTCGATGGAAATGTCAGCGCCAGAACATACAGCCTCGATCTCTTCCTGATTTTCTCCGTTTACGCCATGGTTCAGAAGATATAAAGCCATTGCCCTGTACATGGCTCCTGTATCTACATAGATAAATGATAATTCTTTCGCTACTTCTTTGCGATGGTGCTCTTTCCTGCTCCTGCAGGTCCGTCGATGGCTATGTTACATCCCATTTTCGTGGTTCCTCCTGTTTCTATTATTCAAACAGATTTTCTCTGTTTTATTATTAATGTTTATTAATCAGTCAAGCGGATATTCGCAATCCGCTTCGCTACTTGCTCATAACCGAATCATAGATATAATTCGCATACACGGTACTCATCATCTGCTTGTTTCTGTTGTTTCTATAGTAAGCAGCTTACTGTATAGCCTGCGCTGCCAGATATGCGGTAGACCAGGCAATCTGTAAGTTATATCCACCTGTCACTGCATCCAGATCCAGTACCTCGCCTGCGAAGTAAAGACCTGAGATTTTCTTTGATTCCATTGTTCCGGGGTTGATCTCTTTGACAGAGACGCCGCCTCTGGTGATGATGGCTTCTTTGAACTCACCCATTCCTGTGATTGTGAAGGGGAAGGCTTTGATAAGGTCAATGAAGTGCTGGCGTTCTTCTCTGGAGATGTCGTGGATTTTCTTCTCTGCGGGAATTCCACCCAGTTCCAACATTACCGGAGTCAGAGATGACGGGAAAAGTACGCCAATCACGTTCTTGAATTGTTTGTTTGGTCCTGCTTCAAATTCACGCAGGATCCTGGCATCCAGCTGTTCTCTGGTGAGTGCAGGCTTCAGATTCAGATATGCGGACAGTTCGCCGTTTGGTGCTTTCGCCAGTTTTGCACCGATGTGGGCACTGGCGGAGAGGATCATTGGACCTGTGACTCCGAAATGGGTGAACATCATCTCTCCGAAATCCTCGTAAAGTACTTTCTTTCCATTCTTTATGGTGAGTCCTGTGTTCTTAAGGGAAAGTCCCTGAAGCTTAGGGATATAGTCTTCTTTTGTCTTTAATGGGACAAGAGAAGGTGCAATGTCTGTGACCTTCAATCCAAGTTCTCTTGCAAAGCGGTATCCATCGCCTGTTGAGCCGGTGCTCTGATAAGAGAATCCGCCAGTTGCCACGATGACTGCATCGCCTTCCATGAAGGTTCCGTCTGTAAGGATGACTCCTGTGATCTTCTCCTGCGGTATGTCAGGTGATTTTTTTCCTTTTCTGCCTTTTCCTGCAGCAGATCCTGATTCTGTTAATGCGGCTTCTGATTCCAGGGTATTTGCTGAATCTGTTACAGGTTTCTTTACAATTTCCTGTACAGCAGTGTGAAGATGAATCTTTGCTCCTGCTTTCTTCAGTTCACGTTCCAATGCGCGGATGATGTCTGAGGAATGGTCAGACTGTGGGAATACTCTGTTTCCACGCTCTACCTTCAGAGGGACACCTGCTTTCTCAAAAAACTCCATTACATCCTGAGGGGTAAATGAATAGAAACTGCTGTAGAGGAACTTGGGATTGCTCATCATTGCAGGAAAGAGTTCTTCTGTATCGCAGGCATTTGTTACATTGCATCTGCCTTTTCCTGTGATGAAGACTTTCTTTCCCAGTTTCTCGTTCTTCTCTAATATATGAACTTCATGATGGTTACGGGCTGCAAAAACCCCTGCCATCATTCCGGCGGCTCCGCCACCGATTATTATAACTTTGCTCATGGAATATTCTCCTGTATTTATTTTACCCTGCAGATTGTCTATTTCATCATGGTTCCACGTCTCCGCTTCGCTACGATCAATATAGATATGTACCACTGGCAGCATATACCCATTGGCACATTATATTCCCGGGTATCATATTCTTTCATAATAACGCAAAGGAGCCTGCTTACGCAAGCTCCTTTTTTCGTTTGGACATATTTAATTACTGATCAATTATACAGGATATGCTCCGTTCTTTTTGTCAGCTGCTTTCTCGTCAACTTTTGTTTTCTGAGCCTGACGGTATTTGAAGAAGTCCATAGCTACCTGTGGGAACAGTGCGTATGTTAATACGTCTTCATCCTGTTCTTTGTACTGAGCCATTTCGCTCTCAAGTTTCTCAAGCTCGTTGTCAAGAAGGTCTGCAGGACGGCAGGTGATCGGTTTCTCATCGCCGATGCACTTCTTCTGTACTTCCGGATTAAACGGTTTTACAGTTGCGCCATATTTTCCTAACAGGATATCTTTTGTTTCTTTTGTAACCATTTTGTATCTCTCGCCCATGAGTACGTTGAATACAGCCTGTGTACCAACGATCTGGGAAGACGGAGTAACAAGTGGCGGTTCACCAAGGTCTTTACGTACACGCGGAACTTCCTCGAGAACATCGTAGAATTTGTCTTCTGCGTGCTGTTCTTTTAACTGGGAAGTCAGGTTGGAGAGCATACCGCCCGGTACCTGATACAGTAAAGTCTTGATGTTAACACCAAGGTTCTTAGGATTGAGCAGTCCGCTGTCAAGAGCTTCGTCACGAATCGGACGGAAGTAGTCAGCGATCTCGGAGAGAAGCTTCTGATCAAATCCTGTGTCGTATGGTGTATCTTTGAATGTCTCAACCATAACCTCTGTTGCAGGCTGGGATGTTCCCAGTGCAAATGGAGACATTGCTGTATCGATGATATCCACACCTGCTTCTACTGCTTTTAAGTAAGTCATGGAAGCTACACCTGAGGTGTAATGTGTATGAAGGTCGATTGGAATCTTAACTGTTTCTTTTAATGCTGTTACAAGCTCTGTAGCTTTGTTTGGAAGGAGAAGACCTGCCATATCTTTGATACAGATGGAATCAGCGCCCATATCTTCAATACGTTTTGCAATGTCTGTCCAGTATTCCAGTGTGTAAGCATCTCCTAATGTGTAGGAAAGAGCTACCTGTGCATGAGCCTTCTCTTTGTTTGCAGCGCTTACTGCTGTCTGCAGGTTACGAAGGTCATTGAGGCAGTCAAAAATACGGATGATGTCGATTCCGTTTGCAGCAGATTTCTGTACGAAGTATTCTACAACGTCATCTGCGTATGGACGGTATCCAAGGATGTTCTGTCCACGGAAAAGCATCTGAAGTTTTGTGTTTTTGAAGCCGTCACGTAATTTACGAAGTCTTTCCCATGGATCTTCGTGGAGGAAACGAAGGGATGCATCGAATGTTGCACCACCCCAGCACTCTACTGCGTGATAGCCGACTTTATCAAGTTTATCTACGATCGGAAGCATCTGTTCTGTGGTCATACGTGTTGCGATCTGGGACTGATGAGCATCACGGAGAATGGTTTCCACAATTTTAACAGGTTTTTTCTCTAATTCTGCCATTATTAAATCTCCTTTATAGTTCTGTTTAATCGGATATTCGCAATCCGCTTCGCTACTTGCTCATAACCAAATAGCTGCTCCGCAGCTTATCAGAAGGAGTTGCACTCCTCCTGATACAAGCAAGATAGCTTGCTTGATTTGGTTATACTCCGAAAATAGCCATGAATGTTCCGGCTGCTACGGCTGTACCGATAACACCGGCAACGTTCGGGCCATTGCGTGCATCAGAAGGAAGTTTGTAGGATCTGCCTCTGCACCCACTTTCTGGGATACACGGGCTGCCATAGGTACTGCGGATACACCTGCGGAACCGATCAGCGGGTTGATCTTTCCATGAGTCAGTTTGCAGAGCAGTTTACCAAGCATACATCCGCCGAATGTACCGATTGCGAATGCAACAAGACCTAAAACTACGATCTTCAGAGTATCTGCGTTTAAGAATGCTTCTGCACTTGTGGAAGCACCTACGGATGTACCAGAAGGATAACTACGATATACATCAGGGCATTGGAAGCTGTTTCTGTCAGCTGTTTTACAACACCGCACTCTCTGAACAGGTTACCAAGCATGAGCATACCAACCAGCGGAGCTGTTGTAGGCAAAATCAGGCAGACAACGATTGTGATAACGATCGGGAACAGGATCTTCTCCAGTTTGGAAACCGGGCGAAGCTGATCCATTTTGATCTTACGTTCTTTCTCTGTTGTGCAGAGTTTCATGATAGGCGGCTGGATGATCGGAACCAGTGACATATAGGAATATGCTGCCACTGCGATCGGTCCCATCAGTGCAGACTGTCCAAGTTTACCTGCAAGGAAAATGGAAGTCGGGCCGTCAGCACCACCAATGATGGAGATAGCTGCTGCTGCTTTTCCATTGAATCCGAGGAAGATTGCAAGGAAGTAAGCTGCATAGATACCAAGCTGTGCTGCAGCACCCATCAGGAAGCTGATCGGGTTTGCGATAAGCGGACCGAAGTCTGTCATGGCACCTACACCCATGAAGATCAGGGATGGTAAGATACTCCACTCATCAAGGATGTAGAAATAATGAAGAAGTCCACCTACACCATTGGACATATCTTCCGGGTTTGCCATAATGTCCGGATAGATATTTACAAGCAGCATACCGAATGCGATAGGAACAAGCAGAAGTGGCTCGAATCCTTTCTTGATAGCAAGATAAAGGAATACGCAGGCTACTGCGATCATCAGGTAATTGCCCCATGTCAGATTGAAGAATGCTGTCTGGTGAATCAGGTTGGACAATGTTTCTGTTACATAAGACATTTGACTACCTCCCGTCTTAGTTCATTGTTGCTAAAGTATCTCCGTTTTCTACAGAGGCACCTTCTGCAACATCAATGCTTGCGATAGTACCGTCCTGAGGAGCTACTACAGGGATTTCCATTTTCATGGATTCAAGAATAACTACGCTGTCTCCGGCTTTTACTGCCTGTCCAACGCTTGCTGCTACTTTGACAACTTTACCAGGTACGGAAGCAGTTACTTTCACTGCGCCGGCGCCTGCTGCAGGAGCTGCTGCTTTCGGAGCTGCTGCAGGTGCAGCCTTAGGTGCTGCTTTTGGAGCTGCTGCAGGAGCGGATACGCTTCCTGTTTCTTCAACAGTTACTTCATATGCTGTACCATTTACTGTAATTGTATAGCTTTTCATTTTAAAATCCTCCTAAATAAATGACAATTATCTTCTATTTCTTTTTACTTTACGGATGGAACGAACTACGAAGCCATCTGTTGTAGTTCCTTCTGCTGCTGCGATAGCTGCTGCGATAACAGCTACCAGCTCTCCGTCATCTGCAAGGTTCTCTTCTGCCTGTGCAGGTGCTGTCTGTGCGATGGCTGCTGCCTCTGCCTCTTTTGCAGCTTTGGCTGCTTTTGCTTCTGCTGCTTTCTTTGCTTCCGGATTCGGAATAAATCTAAACAGAGAAATCAGAAGGCTTAATAAAATCAGCATTACGAATACAGTTCCAATACCCATCAGAGTATTAAGACCTGCTCTCTGAAGAGTCTTGCCCATACCATACTGTACATCTACAGACATGGAAGTCGGTGTTCCCTGTGAGTCAAAGACATATACAAAGTTTGCTTCTGCTTTCTCAAATTTAAGAGGAACAGTAACTGTGTACTGATCATCTTTGAAAGTTACAGTAGTTTCACCATTGCTGTCCTTCTTTGCGCCAAGTTCATCCTTGGATGTCTGCCAGGACTGCATGGCACTTGTTGTAAAGTCATCTCCTGAACTCATGTAATTCTCGATTTCTTCATCTTTAAGCTGGACAATGGCATCTGTCAGTCCTTCTGCTGTAGTTACCAGTGTGGACTTAACAGTATCATCAACCTTATCTGCGGCAAATACCACAGAGGTGCTGCCAATCACCAGCGCAGCCATTACGAGAAATGTCATGAATACAGAAGTTATTTTTTTGATCATTTTCATATGCGTCACCCCGCTTAGACCGTTCCATGTTTCTTAGACGGACGATCTTCTCTCTTTGTGAACAGCATCTCAAATGCACCGATTACATATTTTCTTGTGTCAGCCGGGCTGATCACAGTGTCAACATAGCCTCTTGCTGCTGCGGAAGCAACACCATTCTGAAGCTCTCTGTACTGAGCAGCTTTTTCATTCAGTTCAGCAGCATCTGCATCTGCATACATGATCTTGGCTGCCAGGGAAGCATCCATCATACCAATCTCTGCGTTATCCCATGCATATACAAGGTCTGCACCAATAGATTTGCTGTTCATTGCCACGTAAGCTGTACCGTAAGCTTTGCCGATGATCACATTTACCTTCGGAACAGTTGCATCTGCGAATGCAGCTACCAGTTCACCTACGGATTTCGCCATCATCTTCTCGCTGCATAAGGTTGCCATGAAGCCTGTTGCGTTTGTAAGTGTAAGTACCGGAATATCAAAAGCGTCGCAGAATTTCACGAAATCTGCTGCTTTTCTTGCGCCTCTTGCAGAGATGCTTCCGTCAAATGTTTCTGTTTTCTTGCCTTCTGCGTCATATACTTCGCTTCTGTTTGCAACAGCACCTACTGTAGCGCGTTTAAACGGATAAAGCCTGTAACCATGTCTTTTGCATAGTCTGCTTTTGTCTCGAAGAATTCACCGTTGTCAGCGATCTGGGAAAGTGCGATTGCTGTGTCACCTGCACAGTTTGCAAGATCTGCGCATACGCGGTTAAGATCATCTGTACACTCTGTGTAATTGTCTGTGTCTTCATTATTAGAAGGAAGAAGTGATACTAAGGAACGGATCTGGCCAAGAATCTCATCCTCTGTACCAACGCCATCAATCACACCTGTCTCTTTGCTCTGGAAATCAGCTGCTGCTGTGTCGCATTTGTCTGTGTTGTTTCCTTCCAGTGCGTTTGGTGTGTTGACGAACATTTTTCCTTTTTTGGATTCCATGAATGTGAAATCTGTCAGGGACGGGATAACTGCCATACCACCGCCGCATGTTCCGAAGATTGCTGTGATCTGCGGGATCACACCGGATGCCAGTGTCTGTTTCAGATAGATCTGTCCGAAAGCTTCCAGTGCGTCTGTTGCTTCCTGAAGACGGATACCTGCACAGTCAACAAGTCCGATAACCGGAGCGCCTGTTTCATGGCAAGATCATAAAGTCTTGTGATCTTCTTTGCATGCATTTCACCAACAGTACCGTTTAATACAGATGCATCCTGGCTGTATACATAAACCAGTTTGTCATCGATCACACCATATCCGGTGATAACACCGTCAGATGGTGCCTTGTTTGCAGTCATGTTGAAATCTGTGGATCTGGCTGTTACACCCTGTCCGATTTCGACAAAACTGTTTGCGTCAAGCAAAGAAGTAATTCTTGTGCCTGCTAAGCTTTGTGTTGCATTACTCATTCTTGTTTGCCCTCCATCTTTATGAGAATATTTAAAAGTTAACCCAAAAATTTAGCCGATTTTAATTTTACCTTTTCCGGCAGAAAATTTCAACATTTATTTGTCATTTTCGTTAAAAATATAGCAGAAAAATTTGTCAGGTTTCTCCAAATTTTGTTTTTTTGAGCATTTCTTCCTATTTAATAGAGGGTATTACGGTTATTTTGTATTGTCCCGTATTTCACCCTCTCCCGCAAACCAGTGTGTCGACAAGTTGATTTCTCGAACAATCCTGCGTCTGAATTTCTTATTTCTATCCTGCAAGATTGTTTCAAGAATCAACTTGCCGGCACACCAGAGCGTGTTTGAGGTGACTATACCACTCACTTGTCTGAGAATCCGACTGCACAAGTATAAAAGTCTCAGCGCAGCTCGGTGAAAAAATGCTATAGTCATACAGGTTCAGCAGGATTTTCCCATGCTGTGGATGCAGTTGCGAATGCTTTCATTCAGTACGCGGACAGTGCACGGAAAACCATAGATGTTTTTTATTATATAGCACGAATTATCAATTAGATTTACGGATTATCCCGTTATATAATTAACACATCAAAGAAATTCAGGCCACAGCTAAAGCACTGAACAATTATAGATCCAACAGAAAATTTCAGGAGGAAAGACGTAATGAAAAGCAATTACCAGCATATTTTCACACCACTCACAGTAAAAAATATGACTATCAAAAACCGTATCGTTATGATGCCTATGGGAACCAATTACGGGGAACAGAACGGCGAAATGAGTTTTCTTCACATTAATTATTATAAAGAGCGTGCCAAAGGCGGCACAGGTCTGATCATCGTAGAGAATGCAAGCGTAGATTCTCCGCAGGGTTCCAACGGAACTACTCAGCTTCGTATTGACCACGACAACTATCTGCCGCGTCTGTACAAATTCTGTGAAGAGATCCACAAATATGGTACCTGTATTGCGATTCAGATCAACCACGCAGGTGCTTCCGCTGTTTCCGCACGTACAAATATGCAGCCGGTTTCCGCATCTGATGTTCCGTCCAAAGAAGGCGGAGAAATCCCGCGTCCGTTATCAGTGGAAGAAATCCATCACATTGTAAAGAAATACGGCGAGGCTGCAAAGAGAGCCCAGGCTGCAGGTTTTGACGCAGTAGAAATCCATGCGGGACATTCCTATCTGATCAGCCAGTTCCTCTCTCCTCTTACAAACAAACGTACAGATGAGTTCGGCGGATCTGTGGAAAACAGAACACGTTTCTGCCGTATGGTCATTGAAGAAGTAAGAAAACAGGTCGGACCTTTCTTCCCGATCATGCTCCGTCTCAGCGCAGATGAGCTGATGGAAGGTGGCAACACTCTCGAGGATACTCTTGAATATCTGGAATATATTCAGGATGAAGTTGATATCTTCGATGTTTCCTGCGGTTTAAACGGTTCTATCCAGTATCAGATCGATGCCAACTACATGAAAGACGGATGGCGTTCCTATATGCCTAAAGCTGTCAGAGAGAAATTCGGCAAGCCATGTATCTCCATGGGAAATATCCGTAACCCGAAGGTTGCTGAGCAGATCCTCGCTGACGGCGATGCAGACCTGATCGGTATGGGACGTGGTCTTATCGCAGAACCTGCATGGGTGAATAAAGTAGCTACCGGCAGAGAATGTGACCTTCGCAAATGTATCTCCTGTAACATCGGATGTGCAGGAAACAGAATCGGCTTTAACCGTCCGATCCGCTGTACTGTAAACCCGGCTGTTCTGGAAGGTGATGTTTATAAGAATCAGAAAGTGAACAAGAACTGTAATGTTGTAGTAATCGGAGGCGGTACTGCCGGACTGGAAGCTGCCTGTACAGCCGCAGAAGTAGGCTGTAATACCTTCCTTCTGGAAAAAGGTGAGACTCTTGGCGGTCTTGCTTCTGTGATCTCTAAGATCCCTGCAAAGAAGCGTCTGGCTGATTTCCCGAACTATCTGATCCACAGAGCAGAGCAGCTTGAGAATCTTTATATCTTTACAAACACAGAGGGAACACCGGAAAATATCCGCAAGTTCCATCCGAACCTGATCGTAAGCTCCACAGGTTCCGCACCACTGCTTCCTCCGATCAGGGGACTTCACGACCGCATTGACAAAGAAGGCAGCAAGGTTGCTTCTATCCTGGGAATGATTAATCACATCAATGACTATCCGGAAGATATGACAGGCAAGAAGTTGTTGTTGTGGGCGGCGGTGCTGTTGGTCTTGATGTTGTGGAATTCTTTGCAGCAAGAAATGCTGAGATTTCTATTGTGGAGATGATGGATCAGATCGGACGTGACCTGGATCCTGTTACAAAGAATGACATGAAGGACCAGATGAAGAAACATCATGTGGCCCAGCTTACAAAGACAGCTCTTCAGGAAGTAAAAGACAGCTCTTTCCTTGTAAAAGATGCAGAAGGTGAACGTGAACTTCCATTTGACTACGGATTCGTATGTCTTGGTATGAGAGCTCAGGGACAGCTTTTCGCAGAGCTTTCCGATGCTTTTGTTTCTGATGATGTTGAAATCCTGAACATCGGAGACAGCAAACGTGCAAGAAGAATCATCGACGGAACTCTGGAAGGAAGAAATATCCTTAATACACTGACTCAGATGGGATACCTTCAATAAAAACCTTTACAACAAAATACGAAAGGGGATATTATAATGGCTGAAAGAATTACCGGACATACTGAATTAATCGGTCTGATGGCTTACCCGATCCGTCACTCCAGCTCTCCTGCAATGCAGAATGAGGCTTTTGCAAAACTCGGGTATGACTACGCTTACCTTGCTTTCGAGGTTGGCGCAGATGAAATTGAGGATGCAGTAAAAGCAATCCGTACTCTGAAAATGAGAGGATCCAATGTTTCCATGCCAAACAAAACTCTGGTTGGAAAATACCTGGACGAGCTTTCTCCTGCAGCAGAATTATGCGGTGCAGTTAACACGATCGTAAATGACAACGGTCATCTTACAGGTCATATCACTGACGGTATCGGATTTATGTCTGCCCTGAAAGATAATGATATTGATGTGATCGGAAAGAAAATGACTATCGTCGGTGCAGGCGGTGCTGCCACTGCTATCGAGATCCAGGCTGCTTTGGACGGCGTTGCCGAGATCACAATCTTTAACCGCAAGGATGAATTCTGGGATCGTGCAGTATCCACAGTAGAGAAGATCAACACAAAGACATCCTGCCATGCAGTTCTTTATGATCTGGCAGATCTTGATAAACTGAAAGCTGAGATGGATGACAGTTTTATCTTTGTCAATGCTACAGGTGTGGGAATGAAACCACTGGAAGAACAGTCCGTTGTTCCGGACAAATCTTACTTCCGTCCTGAGCTGATCGTTATTGATGTTCCTTACTCTCCGCTGGAAACAAAGATGCGTTCCATGGCCAAGGAAGTTGGATGTAAGACTATGAATGGTCTGGGAATGATGTTATTCCAGGGTTCCGCTGCATTTGAGTTATGGACAGGCGAACCAATGCCTATCGAACATATGAAAGAGATTCTTCACATCTCCTATGATGACTGATACCTGATGGTATCTTCAGTAAAGATATCTCATATTGTGATGCAGAACAAATCATTTCACTGATCTTTCTGCACATAATATTTGATATATACCGCTTTTCGGCGTACTGCAGGAGATGTACTGATATATTACTCCGCGCAGAATGTACATATCCTGCAGTTTGCTTCAAAAAGCTGTTGATCATGCGGTTATGTTACGGTTATTCTTATAACAGTTCCATAATAATCCGGAACTACTATAATACAACAGAAAATATGAGGATAAACAGATGAACACAGTTCAGGTAAAAAACACTGTGATCGGCGAGGGCAGACCTAAGATCTGCGTTCCCATCGTAGGAAAAACAAAAACAGACATTCTCGAAGAAGCCAAAAAGATCACTACTCTTCCTGTTGATGTAGTTGAGTGGCGTGTAGACTGGTTTGATGATGTCTTTGCTACTGAGAAAGTATTAGAAACCGCTAAAGAGCTTCAGGAAGTTTTAAAAGACATTCCTGTTCTCCTTACATTCCGTACTTCCAAAGAAGGCGGTGAGAAAGAAATTTCTGTAAATGACTATGCTGCTTTAAATATTGCAGCTGCTCAGAGCGGTTATGTAGATTTAATTGATGTAGAAGCATTTACAGGTGATGAAGTTGTTAAGACAATCATCAATGCTGCTCATGAGGCAGGTGTAAAGGTAATTGCTTCCAACCATGATTTCTTTAAGACTCCGGAGAAGGAGGAGATTATCAGACGTCTTCGTATGATGCAGGATTTCGGTGCTGATATTCCGAAAATGGCTGTTATGCGACCTGCAAACAGGATGTTCTTACACTCCTCTCTGCTACTCTGGAAATGTCTGAGAAATATGCAGACCGCCCGATCATTACCATGTCCATGGCAGGAACAGGCGTTGTAAGCCGTCTGACAGGTGAGACATTCGGCTCCGCTCTCACTTTCGGTGCTGCTTCCAAAGCTTCTGCTCCGGGACAGGTCGGCGTGCATGAATTAAAACAGGTGCTGGATATCATTCACAGCAGTCTGTGATCTGTTGATGAATGATGTGATATCAGATGTTATTCTTGCCTATAGCTGATATCACTCATATTCGTCAACAGATTGTTACAAAATTTGAATTTAATAATTATGACTCCTTAAAATAATAATTGATGAAAACCAAGAAGAACAGCCCCGAATCCCGGCTGTTCTTCTTGGTTTTCGTTTATATTATTTTTTCTCAAAGGGATTCCAGTTGGACAGGAAGATATTCAGTCCGAAGCCAACTGCCAGTGCCCATGCAGATGCCCATGCGGTTCCCTGGGTTGCGAGGACTGCTGCCATTACGCCTGCGATCATCTTGTCTCTGTCGCTCTTGCAGTAATCCATACCAATTCTCGCACATACAAATGCCTGGAACATCAGAGTAATGGAAGATCCTACTCCGAAGATCGGGCGAAAGAAGCTTACTACAGGAATGATTAGCACACTTAAGAATGTGGCCAGTCTGAAAGAAGCCATTCCTCCGAGAAGAGACTTCATTGCTTCTTTCCTTCTTTATAACGCATGGATACGGATACAGTCATTCCAACCCATAACGGACCGGAAAGGGGAGGAAATGGTGCAATGATAGACAGGATCAGGTTTCTCAGACCGCTTACCAGATTGGAACGGCTGGAATTGAAATCAATATACTCATCATCTCTTGCCTGACGCGCCTCTGATACAAGGGTCTCTGTAGTAACAAAATCACCAAATGCAATAACATAGCACACCAGTGCCAGCGGTAGTGCTTTGATAAACATAGATGCAGGAGGAATCCCTACGCCGAAGATGCTCACCTGATCAATGATATCTTTAAACTGAGGAATCTTGATAAAAGTACCAATCTCCAGTCCCGGAGCATCCAGTTCTCCAACCAGAAGTCCTACTACCATTGCGATAAGATAGGGGAAGAGATTTCCGTATCTCGCAACCAGGTCAAGAAACTTATTGTTTTTTCTCTTCTCCTGATATTTGTCAGAGAAGCTGATCAGGATCAGGAGACCTACACCTGCAACAATAGCCAGAGGATATTTGTGCATATTTCCATTCTCACCCAGCTGTCCTGCCATAACTGTAACAGGTGCTGCAAGAAGGATTCCGCCTTTGACAGAATTGGGAACTGCATGAACAAATTTATCCGCCAGTCTGGTCACACCCATAAAGATAAATACCAGACCTACCAGCATCTGCAGTGCGATCATTGCCTGGATCCTCTCCTCTCCCATAGGGAAGCCTTCCAGAAATACAATGGTCAAAGGCAGTGTGGGTGTGATCCACCCCGGTACTACCGGATCGCCAAGCAGACTGTGGAGCAGATAAAGAAATGTCTCAATAATTACACAGCTCCACGCCAGCTCATAAGGAAGCCCCAGATATTGCTCCAGATAAGGAACAGCTGCCAGCGCTGTTACACCCAGAATCAAGCCCTGAATGAACTCAACAGATTCTATCTTGTAGTGTATAAAAGGAAGTCTTATCTGAAATGGTCCAAAGGGGATGTAGGGCAGTTCATTTTCTCTTCTTTGTGTTCTTGTATACGCCATACAAATTCTCCTTTTCAGTGAATTGTTAGATTACTTCTATGTTTTACCTTGTATATTCTATCTTTTTTTGTTAATTTTTAGACAATCATGATTTTAATAAAATCCAATCCCACCGGAAAAAATCTGAAACTTGTAACGTCCAAACATATCTTCAGTTGGATTGGATTTAATAATTTTTTATTTCAAGGCATAGCGGTAGCTACGACACCCGACAACAACGCGAAAGTAAAAAATTTAGATGCGAGATTATTCAGGAAATCAACTTGTTGGCACACTGCCTTACTGATTTCTGTTTTTCTTTACAAAAAGAGCGAGCAGGATACCGATGATGGTCACTGCCATATTCAGGAGAAGGATCATTCTCGGAGCACTGCTTCCGCCCACTTTGGTAATGTATCCTGCAAGGCTTAAGATCGTGTAGTTCGCAATGCTGGATGCGATCATTACCAGAGAGGTTGCTGTTCCTTTGTTCTCAGGGAAGAACTCTGCTGTTGTGGAAACTGCCAGCTGGAGAACACCGCCTGCACCTGCATATCCGATCACAAAACCACCTACCAGACAAATAAACGGAGCCTGGATAAAGTAGCAGAGAGCCAGCATAATTGTAGAGATTAACGGATAGAGGATCAGGACGTTAATCTCTTTCAGACCTTTTTTGATAAATGCTGCTGTTGCAAGGATGGCCGTTGCAGTTCCCAGGGCATACAGGGACTGGATCTTTGAAGGGTCTGCCATACCATAGGAACGGGCAAGTTCCTGATTACAGTTCAGCCATAACATAAAGGTTGAGGAGCTGGTGAATCCGATCAGAATTGCAGCAATCGCTGCAGGGGAAATCTTGTGTCCGGATTTCTTCTTATCAGCTTTAGCCTGTACTGCCTTCTCTCTCGCCGGAAAGGGGAGGATCAGAATTAGGATTCCGTCAATGAGGATTGCAATACCTGCTACAATAAAGATTGTCTTATATGACATATTTGCAGATGCTACGATTCCGATCAGGAATGGAAGCAGGAACTGGCTCAGGCAGATGGAAAATTTTGTAAACAGGTTGGCTACTGACGGGTTGTTTACATAGATTTCCATGCAGGTGGGGCTTACGCAGGTATCAAGGAAAGAGTTTGCGATTCCGCCGATCACTGCAAAGGCATATCCCATTGCCATGGATGTGGAATTGGCCATTCCAAAGAAGTATGCCACATAACAGAGCACACCGATAATTCCGCTCAGTTTTCTTCCGTATTTGTCAGACAGAGGACCGGAGAAAGGAAGGGAAATCAGACGTCCCAGTCCAAGTGCTGCAATTACAGATACTACCATACTTACATCCAGTGTGCCATCGGCCAGGGGCTTCGCACCCCAGGCAGCTGCAAACTCCGGTTTGTACTGCCCCAGGATAGAAGCACCGATTCCATGGATGAAATAAGTGAAATATGCTGCAAGGGAGGTGAAAATGAGCATTTTGTTTGTTTTCTGTTTCATTTTGGTCTCCTAGGTTATTATTACTTGTTTTCGTTTTCTTCCTGGAATTTCTGGTATTCAGCTGTTGGCATTTCCAGTCCTGTGTAGAGTTTGTAAGCTGCAGCTCCCTGCCATAACAACATTCCTTTTCCGCCGATTGCAAGCTTGCAGCCTGCTTCTTTGGCTTCTTTTACCATTCTTGTTTCAGCAGGATTGTAGACAACGTCTGCTACTACAAGGTCAGGGCGGAACATGGATTTATCTTTGATCAGAGTAAGCTCTTCGTGAGGTTTCATTCCTGCAAGTGTTGCGTTTACGAGGATGTCTGCGTTTGCAACCTCTTCTTTCAGTTTTGCCTCATCTGCCAGATCAAATACAGAAACTTACAATCCGGTGTTTCTTTGCTCAGTTTCTCTGCTGTGGACTCTGCACGTGCAAAGAATGGGTCTTTCGGATTGAAGATAGAAATGGATTCTGCACCGTCTAATGCACACTGTACCTGGATTGCTGTTGCAGCACCGCCTGCACCGAGAACTACCATTTTTTTGCCTTTCACATCAACGCCATGTTCTTTTAAGTTGCGGACAAATCCGATACCGTCTGTGATATGTCCTACTAATTTACCGTCTTCATTAACGATTGTGTTAACTGCACCGATGATTCTTGCTGCAGGTGAAAGCTCATCCATGTGTTTTGCAACTTCGTTCTTGCATGGCATAGTTACGTTTGCGCCTCTCATTTTGAAAAGACGGATTGCATCCAGAGCAGCCGGAACCTGGTCTTCCTTGATGTCAAATGCCATGTAAGCATAGTCAAGGTTATGATGACGGAAGCTGAAGTTATACATTGCTGGTGATCCTGAGTGTCCTACCGGGCTTCCGATAAGTGCCATTAATCCTGTTGTTCCTTTAATTCTCTGTTCCATTTCCTGTTTGCCTCCTGAAATATTTTTGTAAAATCATTTTCAAGCTGCTGTCCGCTGATAATATCATACAGCGTCTCTTAACTGCAACTATAAAACGAATAAATTATAAGATTCGAAATTCGCTGATTTACTGCGTAAATCGCTACTTTCTCATGTTTGGCGGGTCCCAGGTTCAAAAATCTTATCGTGCAAGCACGAACGACTTTTTGAATTTTTGACCCTGATATCTTCATAATGTGGAAGCTACCTCATACGCTTCTTTCGTAGCATCAAGTGCTCTTCTTGCGCGGGTGGCATCGCCGATCACATAGGTATCCGGTACGATAGCTTTGATCTCTTCGCCGAATGGGTTGTAGTTTCTGAATCCCATGGAAAGGATGACAGAATCATATCCTCTGGATTCATGTCTCTGTCCGTCTGCTGTCTCGTACTCTACGCCGTCCTCATAGAATTTGCATACCTTTGCACCTGTGATCTCTTTGATCTTGTAATCTTCGAAATCCTTCATCAGGTAAACTCTATGCTCGTGGATCACGTCGGCACCTACAGTGTCTCTGAACTCAATGACTGTTACATCATGGTTCTGCTCACCGAGGAATGCTGCTGTCTCGCATCCCACCATTCCGCCACCTACAACAAGAACTTTCTTTCCTGCTGCTCTCTTGCCGTCAAGGAGATCAGAGCCATGGATAATTGCAGGATTGTCGATACCTTCGATTGGAAGGATCAGTGTTCTGGAACCGGAAGCAACAATTACGCTGTCTGGTTTCTCTTCCCTGATAAGATCCAGAGTTACTTCCTGATTCATTTTGATTGTTACGCCTGCTTTCTGGCAGCGTACGATATAGCTGCGGATCATGTTTGTGATGTCGCCTTTTCCCGGAGGATAAGCAGCAAGACGCATGTTTCCGCCAAGTTTATCACTTGCTTCATAAAGTGTTACCTGATGACCTTTTTCCTGTGCGATAAATGCAGCGCAAAGACCTGCAACACCGCCGCCGATTACCATTACTTCTTAGCTTTTTCTGCAGGAGCAATGCCCTCAGCTTCATGTCCAAGGAATGGGTTTACAAGACAGCATACAGGGTTTCCTGCATACATGTTTGCCACGCAGCCCTGAAGACATGCGATACATGGGATCATATCCTCCAGTCTTTCTTCCTGCGCTTTTAATGGCATATAAGGATCTGCAAGGCTCTGACGTCCGAATGCAACCAGGTCACAGCGTCCTTCTTTTACCATTAATTCCGCAAACTGCGGTTCTGTATAACGTCCTACTGTGATCACCGGAATAGATACGGCACGTTTGATCTCTTCTACCTGAGAAGCGGAGAAACCGCCGTGTGTCACTGTCGGTGCCCACATAAATTCATCGCGGATGTGAACAGCTCTGGATACATGGATGGCATCCAGTCCGCATCCTTCCAGATATGCGGCGATCGCAGCACTGTCATGCACATCAAGACCGCCCGGTACTTCATCACAGCTGTTGATTCTTGCAAGAACTGCAATCTTTCCTTCGGTCATCTTCTTTACTTCTTCGATGATCAGACGGGAGAAACGCATTCTGTTCTCAAAAGAACCGCCGAATTCATCCAGTCTCTTGTTCGTTCTCGGAGAAAGGAAGGTGCTTACCAGATAGCCGTGTGCCATATGGATCTCAACTGCATCTACGCCTGCTTCCATGGCTCTCTTTGCTGCGAGGCCATAGCCTTTTACCAGTTCATAAACTTCTTCAGTTGTAACTTCCTTTGGTGTATCTCTTCCGCAGTCTGACGGAATACTTGTAGCTGCCTCGATCGGTGCACCTGCGTTCTTTGCATTTCCTTCAGGACCTGCATTCTGAAGCTGTACGGAAACCTTTGCTCCCTCTGCATGACAGGCATCTACTACCTTGCGGAAGCTTTCGATTGTGGAGTCATCATAAAGACATGGCTTGCGAGGGCCGCCCTTTGCGCCTTTATGTACTACTGTTGCTTCGATTGTGATCAGACCGAAGCCGCCTTTTGCTCTTTCACGATAATAAGCTGCGGACTGTTCACTCATGCTTCCGTCTGTGTTTGCAAAGTTGTTTCCCATTGGCGGAACTACGAAGCGGTTCTTTACTGTCATTGGACCGATGTTGATCGGCTGAAACATTGCATTGAATTTCATGTGACCTTCTCCTTTTTCTCTGGATTTTATTTATATTTTCAGTATTTTTTATCTCATCAAAAATGCGGATCAGGCAGGCGTGGAGATTTCTGCCTGATCCTTTAATCTGTTGGTTTATCCGTCAGAGACTTACTGAAGAACCTCCGGCCATGCTTCCTCAAGCACTTTCTTTGTGTTCTCATATGTATGGTTTGCAGCATATTCAAGTCCTTTTGCAAGGATTGCATCGCTGATGACTTCTACACCGATTGCGTTTGGTTTGATTCCTTTTTCTTTTACCATCTTAACGAACGCTGCTGTACATCCGATTCCTGTTCCGGGAGCAAGACGGTCATGCATGGATTCGTCTCTTAAGATTGTTGTTGCATATGGTCTTTCCCATACATCATTGATCTGGATGGATACGATCTTGTCTGCAGGGATGTCTTCGATCACAGAAAGGTCAACCGGCTGATTTGCTCTTACCCAGTGCCAGGTATCCATGATTAGTTTTGCATTCTCGCAGTCAGCTGCCTTTACAACTGCCCAGCCTTTTTTCATATCCGGGATTCCGCTGTATGGCATTGGTTCAACACCAATGATGTATTTTCCTGCTCTCTGGCATAATTCTCTTAATTTCTGAGCAGTATATTCTACGGAGTAGTTTTCCATCAGACCACAGTTGATCTGTTTTACGTCAAATAATTCACACATATGGAAGCAGAGCTGTTCTTTGTATTTCTGTTCGTAAGATCTGTGTTCTTCTGCCACTGTACGATGTACTCAACCTCTGTTACTTTCATACCATGTTTGTCCAGAATAGCAAGAATGTCTTTGTCAAAAAGTCCCTCATTCAACGCATCTACATAAGTTTCTGCACGAAGGCCGATTCCTTCGTATCCTGCGTTCTTTGCAGCGATCACTCTGTCTTCAAATTTGCACTGATCTCCCAGTGTCCAGGAACTGATTGTAATTGGAAATTCTTTTGACATCTTATGTCCTCCTCATAAAATCGCATTAATTTTTTTATTTATTTTGATAATATTTTGTATCTTTTTGATATAAGCATTATATATCTTTGTTAAATATAAAACAAATTAGTTCTATCCTTTAAATTCATAGATTTTTTCAATACATCATGATATAATCTACGTATATGACAAATACAGCGCGGATTATTTGTGCAAGAGTGACTATAATTATAGTTTTCCGAAGCATTAAAGGACTATGAAAGCCTGCACATAAAATATAGTCACTTATAAAATATTTATCAGAGAAAGGAGTTTTTCTATGAACCTGTATCATCTGCGGTACTTTTCTACGCTGGCTCATATTGAACATTACACAAAAGCCGCTGATATTCTGGCGATCACCCAGCCTTCGCTGAGTTATGCGATCTCCACTCTCGAGGAAGAACTGGGCGTAAAACTGTTTGAAAAAAATGGAAGGAATGTTACTCTTACCAAGTATGGAAAAGTTTTCCTGAATGACGTGGAAGAGGTACTGAACCGTCTGGACTCTTCTGTGAACAGTCTGAAGCTGGCAGGTAAAGGGGAAGGCTGCATTGATGTGGTATTCCTGCGTACACTTGGAATTGATTTTCTTCCTAAGATCATGCGGGGATTTCTGGAGGAAAATCCTACTAAAAAGATAGATTTTAATCTGTATTGTGATAAAGTTTTAACATCTGATATTCTGAACGGATTAAAAGAGAAGAAATATGATCTGGGGTTCTGTTCCAAACTTGATAATGAGCCGCTGATCGAGTTTATTCCGGTTGCAGACAGGAGCTGGTTGTGATCGTACCTCTTGATCATCCGCTGGCAGTAAAGGATGAAGTACGGCTGGAGGATACCATTCCTTATAAACAGATTATATTTAAGAAGAGAAGTGGTCTGAGACAGATCATTGACGGACTATTTGAATGTATCGGGCAGACACCGGATGTGGCTTATGAGATTGACGAGGATCAGGTTGCTGCAGGCTTTGTCTCCAACGGCTTTGGAATCTGCGTAGCTCCCAATATTCCAATCCTGCAGTCTCTGAATGTAAAGATCCTTCCCTTAGTTTCTCCAAGCTGGCAGAGAAACTTCTATATGGCGATGCTGAAGAACGTATACCATCCACCGGTTGTGGAAGCATTTAAGAAATATGTGATCGAGCAGGCACAGAAGGAATGGGATTATAAGACCAGCTGATCTGACTTAATAAAATATCAGAATACAAAAAGATATGGGACTGTCCCGTCAGTCGAGACACCCCATATCTTTTTATAATAACCGATACATTCAATATTATGACTTGATATCCGGCACTTCTGATATCATAAACCAGATCTGTCTTGTTATATTATTTTTCTTCATCCATGGTGCGGAGTCTGTGTACAAGCTCTTCGCAGATCTCCAGTTCGTTCTTGCCGTCTGTTTCGATGATGATATCAGCCGCTGCCTCGTATTTAGCGCGGCGTTTCTCCATCAGGTCTGCGATAAATGGAACAGTCTTATTGTTCTCGATCAGCGGACGGTCATGGTTATTTTTGACACGGTCAAGAATTGTCTCCGGTTTTGCTGTGAGGAGAACAACACGGCCATTCTTCTTCATCTCTACTACATTGCACTCTCTCATTGGAGTACCACCGCCGCAGGAGATCACAACATTGCTGCGTGACTGCATTTCGATAAGCAGATTTGTCTCAAGATCACGGAAATACTGCTCACCGTATGTCTCGAAGATATCGGAAATACTCATTCCCTGTCTCTGGGCAATGATCTGATCCATCTCTACCACATCCATGGCAAATACATTCTTAAGGAAATCAGAAATTGTGGACTTTCCCGCACCCATGAAACCGATCAGCACGATGTTGTAGTTGAAGAGTTTTCTTGCCTGAATCCGTTTACTGTTTGTGCGGATGCATTCAAATACATCGGAAACCTCGTCCTTATGGCGTCTGCCTTCCATTCTCTTCTCCAGCCATTCTTTCTGCTTCGCTTCCTGCTCAGGCTGTAAAATCTGGAGTTCGTTGGCTTCTTTATATGCCATAATGTCCTCCACGATCCTGTTACGCATGATAAGTGCATCCAGAATGATCTCATCACACTGGCCAAGACTCTCTCTGAGTATTTCTAACTGATTCATATCTCTTTCCTCTGTCTTTCCTATGTCAGCTTGCAGCAGACCGCAGATCAGTCACAAACTGCCATAAACTATTCACGAACGGCAATATATGAATGCCGACTGTTAAGATTTATTATATCAATGTTGCTTTCGCATAGCAACCCTTTAAACCATTAAATTGTTTCATCTGTTTGATAGTTTTTTTCTATGAATTCGACAAACAATTCTATGGCAAGACTCTGATGACAGTTCTTTAAGGTTCCCATATACTATATCTAATGAAAAAAATCATGAAATACTTTTTCAGTGTACCATTTAAAACTGATTTTTTCCACTGATTTCTCCGCATAGACCGGATAAAAATCTATCAGTTTTCCATCCAGGTAATAGGCAATGCGGCCAAGCTTCTCCCCCTTAAGAACCGGTGCACTGACTTTCTGTGGAATTTCTATTTTACAGGTTACAGTTTCCCCTTTTTTCAGAAGGACTTCTTTTTCCCTGTCATATGCGGTTACACTGCATTTACCCCTCAGATAGATTTTCGTTCCTATATCCTGACCATCTTCCACACCGTCTGTTACCAGGATTTTTCCGGTCTGTGGTTCTTTCCAGTAGGTTTCGTACTCATAGTTGTAATCTCCGAAGTCCAGAAGTTTCTCTGTGTCACTCCATTTATAGGTTTTGTGGTTGGGCCACCCACAGCCAAGGAGGCTGACGATAAATGTTTTGCCCTCTTTTTCCCAGGCACATACATAACAGTAGCCAGCCTGGGAAGTATAGCCTGTTTTTCCGGCAAGAACTCCGTCTCTCATGTCGAGAAATGCATTGGCATTATGTACGGAAAAGGTTCTCTTTCCTGTGATCTCAGAGAATGTATAGTCTCTGGTCTGTGCAATGTGCAGGAATGTTTCGTTTTTAACAGCATAGCGCATGATCAGTGCCAGATCTGCGGCTGTTGTGTGATGTTTTCCATTCTCATCCTCAGCATCCAGGCCATTGGGTGTGATAAAATACGTATTCTTACATCCTATCTGTTTTGCTTTCCGGTTGAGCATTCTGGCAAAGCTTCCACGCTTCCCCCGCAGTGTTCTGCAATGGCAACCGCTGTATCATTGTGGCTTTTCAGCATAAGGGAGTACAGAAGATCCTCCAGATAATACTGTTCTCCTTTCTGAAGTCCCAGCTTTACTTCCGGCTGGGATGCCGCATTCTGAGAAACCTGAACATAATCATCCCCCGGAGAGTTCTCCAGTGCCACAATACAGGTAAGCACCTTGGTTGTGCTGGCATTTGCCAGAGGACGCTCCCCGTCCTTTTCATAGAGTACTCTGCCGGACTCTCCGTCCATAAGGACTGCTGATAATGCGTACAGTTCTGCCGGTTCTTCTGCAACAGGTGTCATGTCTACTGTCTGAGGTATTTTGTACTCCGCTCCCCGGGCGGAGGTGTATGTCTGCGTAAACAATAATACCGCCGTCACAACAATGACAGCGGCAATATGTTTCATTCTCATACTCCACCTCACATGCTGGCAATCCATGAATATCACTGTTCATAATTTACGGTTATTCACAGATTTGTTGTTTACAGGATATCTGCAGGATTTTGCTTCACCCTATAAGATAATTTATGCCTGCATGTCCGGAATATGACTGTCACAGTTCCGAAAAATATCGGGATATGCCCATTACCCGTTATAAGTCCGGTCCCATCTTTTGCTCAGATGATAAGCTCCCTCTCTTAAGGTATAAAGTTCTCCCAGATATTCCACAGCTTCAGGAACCGCCTCTCTGTAAAGCCTCTCAAGTTCAGGCATGGGAGCTTTTGCCTGCTCTACTGCTTCGGCAGTCATGAAATGTTCAATGACAGAGCCGATGGACTCTCCTCCCAGTCTCAGAAGTTTCCCCAGAATCCTGCGTTTTCTTCCATGGTCATCACACACCATGAAATTGGTAAGAATTTTCATCATCCTGACAGAAATATAAATGTTCATGGTTTTCACCAGAGGAATGGCCCTGTGGATCACTCTGGCATATTCCATCTTCGGCATGATCCCGCAGGCCGGATAATAATGGTCGGGATCTTTACCTGTCTCTTCCATAAGCACACGGTCAAATTCCTTCTCCAGAACAATGTGAGGAATGACGCCTTCTGCAGCCATCTTATTTACATAGGGATGGCATGCGGAGTCCAGAATATAATGACAGCCAAACCCAAGAAGATATGCAAAGAGTGCCTCATCGTTATTTCTTCTGACCTGCCGCATCCCTTCTTCAAAAAAGGCTCTTGCCTTCTCATGATGCATCTCAATCCCGAACTGAGTGACAGGATTCTTTGAAACCATATAGTAGAACAGGATATCCGGCCCATGTAAACCAATCCTGTACAGATCTCCATGTCTGCGGATCAGAGCTTTCATATCTGAAGGCAGTCTCTTATATACTTCTTTTCCAAATAAATCATGTGCATATGTGGTTGGCATTATTTTTTCTCCTTTATCTTACACATCCAGTTTCAGCTGGATTTCTTCCTCTGCCTCTGCCTTAAAGTCCTCTATCTGGACAGGGTCAGGGACAGGCAGGGATTCCAGATCCTGTACGCCGAAGCAGCGCAGAAACTCTTCCGTGGTCCCGAGCAGGATCGGACGTCCAGGGGCATCCAGACGCCCCAGCTCCCTGACCAGGCTGTATTCTACCAGCTTGTTGATGGCGTGGTCACATTTTACCCCTCGGATCTTCTCGATCTCCGCCTTTGTAACCGGCTGTTTGTATGCAATGATGGATAAGGTTTCCAGCATAACATCTGACAATGCCGGCTTCTGAGGATGCAGGGCAATATTAATCAGATACTGATAATATTCCTTCTTTGTACACATCTGGAAAGAATTCTCCAGCTCTATGATCTGGATGCCTCTGTTCTCTTCCTGATAACGGTCCATCATATTGCGGATGATCCTTCCTGTTGTCTTCTCATCCACACCGATGGCTCTGGCGATCCGGGGCAGTTCTACGGAACCGCCCATTGCAAAAAGTATTGCTTCTATCGCAGCTTCTGTCTCCTTAATCTTCACTCAGTCTTCCTCATTCCTTTTATTACATATTGATCTCTGTATTCTATGGTTCATCTTCCGCAAATTCTGTAAGATTCTTCCATGTATCCGGGTCTGTCTGTACTTCAACAGAGATATCATCGAACAGTCCGTCCTGCTCTACATGGATATGTCCCATTTTCATCAGTTCCAATATGGAGAGAAAGGTGACGATCACCTGTACTTTCGAGCACTGACTCTCCAGGAGATTGCGAAAGCTGAATTTCCGATGGGTACGGGCAAAATCTTTGATCTCTATCATCTTATCAGACAGACTGACCTCTTCCTTCTCGATGGTTCCGAATTTGCTTCGGATAGGATCGACCTTGTCTTCCTGCCTGCGGATGATGGACTTGTAGATTGCATTCAGCTTCTCCAGTGTGAGACCTGCCAGAAGTTCCTTTGGATCTACAGGCTCTCTGTACTGCAGTACCTCATCGGGAAGAGTGGGCTCTTTAAAGAATACATTTGCCGCATCGTCCATCTTATCCTTCAGCTCATAGGACATAAACTTATACATCTTATATTCCAGAAGTTTCTCCACCAGTTCCGCTCTTGGATCTTCCTCTTCCCCCTCCTCATTGACTTCTTTCGGGAGAAGCATTTTACACTTGATATCCAGCAATGTGGCTGCCATAACCATAAACTCGCTCATGACACCAAGGTCTTCCCGCTCCATGGCATGGATGTATTCCATATACTGATCTGTGATCTCCACGATGGGGATATCATAGATATCTATTTTATTTTTTTCGATAAGGTGCAGTAAGAGATCCAGAGGACCTTCAAATACTTCCAGCTTTACCGGAATTCCCATAGCACAGTCTTTTCCTTTTCAAGTAAATATTTCGCTGCCATACAGTCAGCAGACAGTAACAATATTCTCAGGCATTCGGTTTCAGATCCACCATCAGCAATTCCCTGGGATTATGAATCCTTACAGGTATGGTGTGTTCCCCTGCTCCTGCGCTTACCAGCATATGCTGTTCCTTCCTGTGGAAATCTCCGCAGCAGAACTTCGGAAATGGATGAAGCTGTGGGGAAAGCAGCCCATTGTGCCTGCCAATTCTTACAATCCCTCCATGATAATGCCCGCTCAGGATCAGATCTGCCCCCCAGTCAAAATAGGTTTCTCCATATTTGGGACTGTGGGCCAGAAGAATATTCAGGGAATCGGAAGATGGTTCTCCGATCAGTTCCCTGACTTCCTCTCTTTTAAGCTGTGGAGAAAATGGCTTTTTATAATAGATCAGAGGTACTTCCAGACCATAGACAGTAAGGCTGGTTTTCCCACCTGCAGGCTACAGGATTCATTATGCAGGATATGATCCCGGCTGTCTTCAGCTCCTTTTCATATTCCTGATATCGGGCTGCCATACAGTTCTCCTGAGGATCTGTCCTGTACAGCTTATATTCATGGTTTCCCAGTGCATAATAAACCGGATACTGCTGAGCAAGGCTCCTCAGAAGAGATGATGCAGTCTTTAAAGAAGCAGAATCATTTCTCACGACCATATCACCGGCAATGAGGATCCCATCCGGTCTGTACCGGTGGATCGTCTCCAGAAGCTTTCTGTTATCAGGTCCAAATTCCATGCCATGAAGATCTGCGATCACAGCAAATCTGATGCCTCTCGCATCCTTTATTTTGTTAGAATGGATTGTATAATGTACGGTTTTAAATCTTTTCATGCAAGTTTTCTTTTCCCTTTATGTTCACTTTATGTCTGTCAACGCATTCTGCGGGATATTATTTTCCGAATCCGCAGTTCGGGAATGTACAGACATCACAGTTCAGGCAGAGTCCACCCTCTCCAAGTTGGTTAATCTCTGATAATGTGATCTCATCATCTGCCATCAGTCTCGGCAGAAGCAGATCAAAGATGGTATTCTTTGCATACATAACACATCCCGGAAGCCCAAGGATCGGTATCTGCCTGCCGTCTTTCTCATAATAGGAAACCAGCATCATAGCTCCCGGAAGTACGGGTGCACCGTAGGATACTATGCGGGTTCCTGTTGCTTTGATCGCACCCGGAGTTCTGTCATCCGGATCTACGCTCATTCCACCGCTGCAGACTACCATATCGGCTCCCTCTTCGATAAATTTCAGGATATCGGCTGTTATCTGTTCCATATCATCACCCGGTTTTGTCTGACCGATGACCTCTGATGGAAATTTTGCAAATTTATCTCTCAGTACAGGAGTGAAGGTGTCAGTGATCAGACCTTTCTGCACTTCACTTCCTGTTGTTACGATACCCACCTTTTTCTTCTTATATGGCAAAATGGAAAAGATCGGCTCTGTGCCTGCCACCTCTGCTGCACGATCCATTTTCTCCTTCTCGATCACCAGAGGGATAATTCTGGTTCCTGCAAGTTTGTCGCCCTTCTTTACAGGAAAATCTCCATGGCGGGATGCGATCATCATCTCTCCAAGTGAATTGACAGCCAGCAGAGCTTCCCTGCGGATCTTAAGCACTCCGTCAATGTCTGCGATCAGCTCGATTTTTCCCTCTTTTATATCAGAACCATGCATGGTGTCCGAATCTCCGGCACAGATCTTATAAAGGATCTCTGCGCTTCATTCTCATGAAGGATTCCTTCTTTCTTCTCCCACACATATAAATGTTCTTTTCCTACAGAGAGTAACAGAGGAATATCCTCTTCTCTGACAATATGACCTTTCTTAAAAAGCACCCCTTTTTTTACATCTTTGATAATCTGTGTGATGTCATGGCATAAAATATGCCCTACGGCATCTTCTGTACGGATTTCTTTCATTATATAGTACCTTCCTTTTGTTTTTTATTTCCCTCAATACCCATTTGGATTTTATTATACATCGGATTGCTGTCCTTTGTCAAAAATTTATAAAACTGTCCAAAATACTTTTTGTCTACAGTCTCATGACAACTTTTTTCAGGCAGTCCGGATATGTGGCTTTTCCTGCATTTTCCCCATAAAGGATCCTCACTCTTCCCAGTTCCTTCCCATCGACGGAATAGATCATCTCCCCTGCCAGGGTGTTCTTTTTCACCGGAGCCTTTACTTCCCTGTGGATTCTCAGCTTTCTTTTTACATTCCCAATATTCTGTCCTGTGGTATCCAGATAGTGGAACTGTTCTTCATAAACCAGGGAAACCGTCTTTTTCTTTCCATTTCTGACCGGGATCTCAGGCAGAGCTTCCATTTTCTTATCTATGTACAGGCTGCATTTTGAAAAGCCATAATTTAACATGGAGGCAGCATCTTTAAATCGCACTTTATAGTCCGGGGCTGCCATCACTACTGCGATCAGAGTAATGTCATTTCTTTTGGCGACTGCGCTGAGACAGTATTTTGCAATACTGGTGCTTCCTGTTTTCAGGCCGACACAGCCCTCGTAGCTGCGGATCAGTTTGTTGGTATTGGTAAGTCCGAATTCCTTGGTCCCCTGTCTGGTCACATGGGTGATATTTTCCATCCATATGGAAGAATATTCCAGAATTTTCGGATATTTTGTGATCAGTTCCCGACTCATAATGGCAATGTCCCTGGCTGTTGTGTAATGATCAGGAGATTCTGTCAGACCACAGCAGTCTTCAAAATGAGTATTTTTCATCCCAAGCCCTTCTGCCCGTTCATTCATATGGCGGACAAATTCCTGTTCACTGCCGCAGATATGCTCTGCCATTGCTACGCTGGCATCGTTTCCTGACGCGATTACAATGCATTTGATCAGGGTTTCCACTGTCTGGATTTCCCCCTCCTCCAGAAACACCTGAGAACCGCCCATTGACTTTGCATGGGCACTGGTTGTGACTGTGTCGTCCATTTTCAGGCTGCCTTTATCCAGAGCATCAAAGATCAGGATCAGAGTCATGATCTTCGTGATACTTGCAGGGCTTCGTCTGGTATCCGCATCCTTCTGATAAACGACTGTTCCTGTCTGCGCTTCCATTAAGATTCCTGATGGTGCTTCAATAAGATCTGTGGATTCTGCCTGTCTGGTATTGCTTTCCTCAGGCAAAAAGATTCCGGCGGCGTAAGCAGGGGTAATGATAGTGCAGACCATGATGATCACAGCGCATATTATGGAGATCCATTTTTTCGCATATTCTCTCTCCGATCAATGTACCGGCAGGCTGCGGCGCACGCTCTGGAGCGTGTCTGAAAAATCATTCCCGCAATCTGCACGCCCCACTTTGCGGGATATTTCACCCGAATTCAGTTGCCGTAGCCCGCTACGCGCCCTCATCCGGGCAAAATATCCCACAAATTGTGACGCA
>ENA-OQJH01000189-OQJH01000189.1-human-gut-metagenome-genome-assembly--contig:-NODE-189-length-37393-cov-10.562362_pt1 | contig 37393 bp, 45 predicted proteins | sample MGYA00242597_ERZ504763 | MGnify/ENA primary metagenome ERZ504763 (study PRJEB26092, sample SAMD00036359) | human gut metagenome | host: Homo sapiens | study: EMG produced TPA metagenomics assembly of... | reverse complement strand
ATGTATACCTTAGTGACCCGCACTACACCGAGAAAGTAGCAATTGCTGCGGGAACGCAGGAAATTAGCGGATTTCGAGGTGTAGTCAGATTACGGGAATGCGTAGCATGTAGTAATCTGATTAATCATAAATGAGGGGCAAAATACCTTTTGACCCTCATATCATAATATGATATAAAATGCAGTTCAGTTAAGCGATGACAGGGGCGCTTTTAACAGCCTCAGGAAAAGGAAGCGGAAATGAAGATTAATAAAAAAGCATTATTACTGGGTACAATGGCATTTGTGCTTGTGGCAGCATCAGGCATGGTAAGTGCATATGCAAGCGGTTCGTCAGGCACAAAGAAGGCAAAGGTACAGACAATTACAGAGGGTGTGTGCATTGGCAGTGTGGATGTAGGCGGTATGACAAAGGAAGAAGCAAAAAAAGCAGTTGATGCCTATGTTGACAGCATAAAGGATACATCCTTTTCATTAAAGGGCGCAAATGGTTCATTTGATGCAACCGCACAGGAAATGTCTGTTTCGGCGGACTCTGATGCAGCGGTGGACGAGGCTCTTTCAGTGTGCCATGAGGCAGCCTGATTGACAGATTTGTGGAGTCAGAGGAGCTCAAAAAGGGCAATGTTGCCGTCAATATGTATCTGTCGGTTGATAAACAAAAGACCGCAAATATGATTTATGACAAGAGCGACGAGCTCAATATAAAGGCAGTTAACAATTCGCTGCAGAGAAACGGTGACAGCTTCGATTTTGTTCCGGGACAGGAAGGCAAAGAGGTTGATGTGGTAAAATCTGTCTATGCCATAAATGATTTTTTGCAGAATAGCTGGGATGGTTCGGCGAATGAGATAGAGCTGGTCACAAATACGGTCCAGCCGAGGGGCTCAAAGGAGGAGCTCTCAAAGATTAAGGATAATCTGGGAGGCTTTTCTACAGATTTCAGCAGCTCGGCAGCAGGGCGTGCAGCCAATGTAAAGAACGCGTGCAGCCTGATAAACGGCAGTGTCATATATCCGGGTGAGCAGTTCTCGGTTTACGAGGCTATCAGCCTATCACAACTGACAACGGCTATCAGATAGCAGGCGCATACGAGAACGGTCAGGTAGTGGACTCGGTAGGCGGAGGCGTGTGCCAGGTTGCTACCACACTCTACAATGCGGTTATAAGGCTGAGCTTGAGATAGTGCAGCGCTACAACCATTCCATGATAGTAAACTACGTAAAGCCATCTGACGATGCGGCAATCGCAGGTACCTACAAGGATCTTAAGTTTAAAAATAATCTGGACAATCCGGTGTATATAGAGGGCTATTGCAGTGGTGGAGTCATCACCTTCAATGTGTACGGAGTGGAGACGAGACCGGCAAACAGGGAAATTTCATTCAGGAGTGAGACGATTTCCGAGGAGGATCCGGTTACGCAGTTTAAGTTTGATGCAGGTCAGCCGGTCGGTTATTTCCACACTGAGCAGTCTGCGCACAAGGGACTTACAGCAAGGCTCTGGAAGACGGTTACAGTCGATGGTGCAGTGCAGAGTGATGAGGTATTCAACAACAGCAAGTACAAGTCATCACCAAAAATCGTGACGGTTGGCACAGGAGGAGCATCAGCGGAGGTTGTTGCGCAGCTTCAGGCGGCGGCAGCGGCTAATGATGAGGGCTCGGTTAAATCTATTGCTGCGTCTGCGGTAGCAGCGGTTCAGGCACAGGCAGCACAGACTCAGACACAGGATCCGAATGCGGCAGGGCAGACACAGCAGACAGACCCGAATGCGGCAGGGCAGGCACAGGGCACGCAGACGCAGCAGACAGACCCGAATGCAGCAGGGCAGGCACAGGGCACCCAGACACAGGGAGCACAGACGCAGTAAATGCCCGCAGGTAGTTGTTTCGGATGTAGTTATTTGCAATCAATGCACCGGGCTGCAACAGTATACACAGCATATTATTAGGAACAGGAAAACACATGAAAAACGGTAAAATATCAGAGTCGGTTTTAAAGCGCTCTGTCTTAAAACAACTTCATACCAAAAGCGACAGAATACTTTTTAAACCGGCAGTAGGTGAGGACTGTGCGGTGATTTCCATGCAGGCAGGCGACCAAACCAAGTTAGTTACTGCTACCCAGACGTTCACACTTGATGTATCGGATAAGCATGTGCGTGCTAACTGCGCAGTTTATGATGCATTGAACAATATTTATGCCATGGGGGTAAGTCCTATTGGGATAGAGCTGGCACTGCTTGTACCTACCACAGAAAACGAAGCCGTGCTTCGCGAGACGGTGAGAGCGATTGATGCTGTATGTGAGGAAGCAGGAATTGTGGTGCTTGGCGGACATACACAAGTGAGCCGTGCGGTGAAGAATATCGTGGTGATAGTTACAGCAATAGGTGAGGCCTATGAGCAGGCACTTACACCATCATCGGCAGCAGCACCCGGCATGGACATAATAGTTACAGGCTATGTGGGGCTTGAGGGCACAGCAATTCTTGCAAATGAGAAAAGAGCCGAGCTTGAAACGAGATTTTCCAAGGCTTTTATAGATAAATCAGCAGCATATATAGACCATATTTCCACTGCAATGGAGGCCGCATCCGCGATTGGCGCCGGTGTGGCGGCAATCCATGACGCTTCGCAGGGAGGCATCTTTGGAGCACTCTGGGATATGGCAGAGGCTTCGGGAATTGGTCTTGACATCGATTTAAAGAAGCTCCCTATCAGGCAGGATACAATTGAAATAAGTGAATTTTTTGACATAAACCCGTATAAGCTTTTGTCAGGAGGAAGTCTGATAATCATAGCTGCAGATGGTACCCGCGTGGTCAGAGAGCTTGAGAAAAAAGGAAAAAATGCTGTTATAGTCGGTGCTACAACCGATTCAAACGACAGGGTGCTGATTTCCGGCGAGGAGAGACGATTTTTGGAGACTGCCCAGACTGACGAGATATACAAGGTTTTCAACTAATATATTTGAATCAGGAGTTACTGTTCACACCTAACAGTGTGACCAGCAACGATTACAGCCCATTTAAAATGCCTCTACGAGGCAGGGGCTGTAATCATTCAATAATTAACACTATGGCGCATAGCTTGACAGCGTGGTGTCAAGCTTGCGTCTGAACAGTAAGAATCAGGAGACTTTATATCATGAGAGAAAAGATATTAACATTTATAGAGAAAAACAGCAGGATAAACCTGAAGGAGCTTGCAATCATGCTTGGTGTGGATGAGGCAAGTGTGGCAAACGAGATTGCTGCTATGGAGCAGGAGAATGTCATCTGCGGATATCACACACTGATTGACTGGGACAAGGCAGGCCTTGAGAAGGTCACAGCCATGATAGAGGTCAGAGTGACACCACAGCGCGGCATGGGCTTCGACAAGATTGCCGAGCGTATATACAACTATCCTGAGGTGAAGTCTGTATACCTTATCTCAGGCGGCTTCGACCTCATGGTCACACTCGAGGGCAAGACTCTGCGCGAGGTATCACAGTTTGTGACAGATAAGCTTTCTACACTGGATCAGGTGCTTTCGACAAAGACAAACTTTATTTTGAAGAAATACAAGGATCATGGAACTATCATGGCGGCACCTGTCAAATCCGATGAAAGGGGAATTATGTCATAATGAGAGACCCTTTATCCAGTACCATAAAGACTATCCAGCCATCGGGCATCCGTAAGTTTTTGATATAGTGAGCGAGATGAAGGATGCGATATCGCTCGGAGTAGGTGAGCCTGATTTTGACACACCGTGCATATCAGGGATGAGGGCATATATTCCCTTGAAAAGGGACGCACCTTCTACACCTCAAATGCCGGACTCAAGGAGTTAAAGATTGAGATTGCAAAATATCTCGACAGAAGATACGGCATGACATATGATTACAACAAAGAGATCATGGTAACTGTCGGTGGCAGCGAGGCTATAGATATCGCACTCCGCGCCATGCTCGATGCGGGAGATGAAGTGATTATCCCGCAGCCAAGCTATGTTTCATATGTGCCATGTACTGTGTTGGCAGGAGGCACACCTGTGATTGTGGAGCTCAAGGAGGAAAATGATTTCAGGCTGACAGCGAGGCGCTTGAGGCTGTTATCACTCCAAAGACAAAGATACTTATCATGCCTTTCCCTAATAACCCTACAGGCGCTATCATGGAAAAAGCAGACCTTGAAGCAATCGTTCAGGTGGTTAAGGAGCATGATCTGTTTGTGATAAGTGACGAGATTTATTCGGAGCTTACATATGTGGATAAGCATGTATCTATAGCATCGTTTCCGGGAATGAAGGAGCGAACAGTGCTCATAAACGGTTTTTCCAAGGCTTATGCCATGACTGGCTGGAGGCTTGGATATGCATGTGCACCTGAAACCATTTTAAAGCAGATGCTGAAGATTCATCAGTTTGCAATCATGTGTGCGCCGACCACGAGCCAGTATGCGGCTGTCGAGGCTATGAAAAACGGCGATGAGGATGTTGCACAGATGAGGGAGGAATACAACGGCCGCAGACGATATGTGCTTCACCGCTTTAAGGAGATGGGGCTTAAGTGCTTTGAGCCTTTCGGGGCTTTTTATGCGTTTCCAAGCATCAAGGAGTTTGGCATGACATCCGATGAGTTTGCCACAAAGCTTCTAAACAGCAAGAAGATTGCCGTGGTTCCGGGAACTGCATTCGGAGAGTGCGGCGAGGGATTTTTACGTATATCATATGCATATTCGCTTGATGATTTAAAGGAGGCGCTCGGCCGCATTGAGGAGTTTGTCACAGAGCTTCGCGCCGGGATGGATAATAAATAGTTTAAATTGACAGGAGACAAAATGGCAAAGCTGAACATAGTGTTACATGAGCCGGAAATTCCGGCAAATACAGGAAATATCGGAAGAACCTGCGTCGCGACAGGCACGAGGCTTCATCTTATAGAGCCGCTTGGATTCTCACTTTCAGAGAAGGCACTAAAGAGAGCCGGAATGGATTACTGGAAGGACCTCGACGTCACCACATATGTGGACTGGGAGGATTTCCTTGAGAAAAATCCGGGCGCAAAGATATATTATGCGACAACAAAGGGCAGACATGTGTACTCTGATGCTCATTTTGAGCCAGACTGCTATATTATGTTTGGCAAGGAAAGCGCAGGCATTCCGGAGGAGATACTAAAGGAGCATCCGGATGAGTGCATCAGGATACCGATGATAGGTGAGACAAGGTCACTTAATCTGTCAAATTCAGTAGCTATCGTGCTCTACGAGGCATTGAGACAGAATAATTTTGATCATATGAGGCTCGAGGGAGAGCTTCATCACCTGAGCTGGGATGACTAAATCAAGCGGCAAAGCGCATATTTTTGGTAGCTATTTGGGCTTTAACAGCTATGATAATTGTAAATACGGTAGATTTTTAGGAAAAAGAAATGGGCATAATTAAAACAAGCAAATTAGTACATGAATTTATACGAAGAGACGAGGAAGGCAATGTAGAGTCAATCACTACAGCACTCGACAACGTAAACCTCGACATAAAAGAGGGACAGTTTATTGCAATCCTCGGTCACAATGGTTCGGGAAAATCAACTCTTGCAAAGCATATCAATGCACTTCTTGCGCCGAGCGACGGCACCATATGGGTGGATGGCATGGATGTGTCAAAGGAAGAGAATGTCATACCTGTCAGGAAAAGTGCAGGTATGGTTTTCCAGAATCCAGACAATCAGATTATCGCCAATGTCGTGGAGGAGGATGTGGGCTTTGGACCTGAGAATATCGGTGTGCCGACAGATGAAATCTGGCAGCGCGTGGACTATGCGCTAAGGGCTGTCGGTATGACAAAGTACCGCACACATTCACCGAACAAGCTCTCCGGAGGACAGAAGCAGCGTGTGGCAATCGCGGGAGTTGTGGCAATGGAGCCAAAATGTATAGTATTTGACGAGCCTACAGCCATGCTTGACCCAAACGGCCGCAAGGAGGTCATAGCCACAGCCCATGAGCTCAATAAGAAAAAGGGCGTGACCATCATTCTCATCACCCATTACATGGAGGAGGTGGTCGGTGCAGACCATGTCTATGTCATGGAAAAGGGCAAGGTGGTCATGGACGGCACACCGCGTGAGATTTTTTCAAGGGTGGACGAGCTGAAGGAGCACAGGCTTGATGTGCCGCAGGTGACACTGGTAGCCGATGAGCTCAAAAAGGCAGGGCTTGATATCCCTGATGGAATCCTGACGAGAGAAGAACTTGTAAATGCGCTTGTTGCGCTGAAAAACAGATAGGCGGGAGAAAATATGTCAATAATTCTAGATCACATAAACTATTGCTACAGTGCCGACTCAGCTACAAGGTGCAGGCACTTAAGGATGTAGCCTTGAGATAAATGATGGAGAGTTTATTGGAATAATCGGTCACACCGGTTCGGGAAAATCCACACTTATCCAGCATATGAACGGCCTTTTGAAGGCGACAAGCGGTCATATATACTACAATGGACAGGATATATATGACAATGATTATGATTTAAGCAAGCTGCGTCACAAGGTGGGGATGGTGTTCCAGTATCCGGAGCATCAGCTTTTTGAGACAACCAACTTTGAGGATGTATGCTTTGGACCGAAAAATCAGGGGCTCGATAGGAAAACAGTGGAGCTAAGAGCCTATGAGGCACTGCAGAATGTACATTTTCCGGAGGATCTCTACTATCAGCCGCCGTTTGATTTGTCCGGAGGACAAAAAGGCGTGTAGCCATAGCAGGAGTACTTGCAATGCACCCTGACGTACTTATACTCGATGAGCCGACAGCGGGACTGGATCCTGCGGGCAGAGATGAGATACTGGGACTGCTTTTACAGATGAAAAAGGATTTAGGTATCACAATCATACTCGTATCACACAGCATGGAGGATGTTGCGGAGTATGTGGACCGCATCATTGTTATGAATTCAGGAGAGGTGATGTTTGACGGGGTGCCGAAGGAGGTATTCTCACACTACAAGGAGCTCGAGGCAGTCGGACTTGCAGCACCGCAGGTCACATATCTGATGCATGATCTGGCAAAAAAGGGTATACCGGTTGACCTTTCGGCAACGACAGTTGCGGAGGCGAGGGACTCAATACTAAAAGCCTTTAAATAGCTCACCAATGCTGACATTTTGATACAAATTATGAGGAAGGAATACAAAAATGATTCGTGATATTACCATAGGCCAGTATTATCCGGCTCAGTCGCCAATACATAAACTGGACCCAAGAGTAAAGCTTTTCGCAACACTAATATATATTATTGCGCTGTTTTCCTACAAAGGAATAGCCGGTGTGCTGTTTATAGTTGCCGCGCTTGCCGCAGTTATAAAAATTTCGAAGGTGCCTTTAAGTTCATGGTAAAGGGACTCAAATCCATTATAATACTGCTGCTTTTTACAGCATGCTTCAGCGTGTTCTTCACACAGGGAGAGTACACAATCTGGGAGTACGGTATACTGCACATTTCTGACACCGGACTGATAAATGCAGCAACCATGATGATACGTCTTGTGCTTCTCATTATAGGAACCTCGCTCATGACACTCACCACCACACCAAACCAGCTCACGGACGGTCTTGAGAAATCACTGGGCTTTTTAAACAAAATACATGTTCCGGTGCATGCGATAGCCATGATGATGTCGATAGCGCTTCGTTTTATTCCAATCCTTATTGAGGAGACGGACAAAATAATGAAAGCACAGATGGCAAGAGGAGCTGATTTTGAGCATGGAAATATCATAAAAAGAGCAAAGAGCATGGTGCCTCTTTTAGTGCCGCTTTTCGTATCGGCATTCAGGCGTGCGGATGACCTCGCAATGGCTATGGAGGCAAGATGCTACAATGGTGGAGAGGGCAGGACAAAGATGAAGCCGCTCGTATATGAAAAGGACGATAAAATAGCATATCTTTTCATATTTGCGTTTTTAGCGGTTGTGATAGTGCTTAGAATCCTTCTGCCGGTGAATCTGGGCAATCTTATTTTCAGATAGTGAAATAGATAGTGCAGGCAAAACAGGAGAGATATATGCGTGTAAAAATGATTGTAGCCTACGATGGCACAAATTACTGCGGCTGGCAGATACAGCCAAACGGCATAACAATTGAGCAGGTATTAAACGAGCACCTGAGCCGCCTGTTAAAGGAGGATATAAAGGTGACAGGAGCAAGCCGCACCGATGCGGGAGTGCATTCACTTGGAAATGTGTGTATGTTTGATACCAATACCCGCATGCCGGCGGAAAAGATATCGTATGCACTGAATCAGAAGCTGCCGGAGGATATAGTGGTGGTCGATTCCTGTGAGGTAAGCGATGATTTTCATCCACGATTCTCAAAGAGCCGTAAAACCTATGAATATCGCATTTTAAATGCGAGGTTCAGAAATCCGACACGCAGGCTTGACACATATTTCTATCATTATCCGCTTGACACAGAAAAGATGAGTGAGGCTGCAAAATATCTCATAGGAGAGCATGATTTTGCAAGCTTCTGCTCGGCGAACTCGCAGGCACAGACCACAGTCCGCACGATATATGACTGTACGGTGTCAAAGGCCGGTGACATCATCACAATACGTGTGACAGGAAACGGCTTTTTGTACAATATGGTGCGCATAATCGCAGGAACACTTGTGAAGATAGGTGGAAGCGATATGTCGGCCGATGCGATGAAGGGCATAATAGCCGCAACAGACAGGGCAGCAGCAGGTCCTACAGCTCCGGCACATGGGCTTACAATGATAGGACTCAAGTACGAGTAACAGCTTTAGATTTTTAATATTATATTAAGATTTTTGGAATATCCGTTTTTAGCTTCAATAATAGGCTATAATGTCGTTACTGTTAATACATGGTACGGTTAAAAAGAAGCTTGGAGATGAAGACGGTTATGAGATTTACAAAAGTAAAAGAGAAAATTAAAAAAGACAAAGCCATAAACAGCACAGACGAAGGAAAAGGCAGACACCGTAAGGTAATCCGTACAGGAGCGTTCGCCCTGGTATTTGTCGTGCTGTTTTCGTTTGTCTCGACATTTTTTAAGATGACGGATGCTGTCAATATTGCGACTATAGAGGCTTTTACAAGGAGCCGAAGAACACAATTGATGTGATGATGATAGGAGCCAGCGAGGTATACGCTGATTACAGTGCAACCGAGGCCTGGAAGAATTATGGATACACATCATACTCGCTTGGGGTATCAGGAGCGCCCGGCAGCCTGTACAAATCAATGCTCAGAGAAGCTCTCACCAGACAGCATCCGAAGGTTGTGGTTTTTGAAGTGAATGGCTTTTTACAAAATGACAGCTATTACGACAGGACGGTAAAGCTGCATAGCTGGATAGACAATATCCACAATAAGGAAAACAGGTTTGATACAATACAGGAGATTGTGCCAAAGAATGAGCAGGACAACTTTACAAATCCTTTAAAGCTGCATCATAGCAACTGGAAGGATATAGGCAAGTGTGCATACACCTTTGCCACAAGAGTTGGAATGTATTTTGCAAAAACATCATGCATGAAGGGATTTTCATCTATTGCAAAATATTCCGATTGTCCATCAGACAAGCAGAAAAAGCTCTACTTTACCGACAAGAGCAGAGCGTATATGACTGATCTGCTTGAGTATTGTAAAGCACAGGGGGTGGAAAAGGTGCTTTTTGCGAGGTTCCCTCATGAGAAGGAGGTAAAGAATCCGCAGGTGCTTTGCGACGTGAAGGAGCTGGTGGAGTCTTATGGCTATGATTTTGCGAGCTTTGAAGGAGATAAGGAACTTATCGGAATCAATAGTAGGGAGGATTTCTACAATTCGGAGCACCTGAATATAAATGGAAGCCGCAAATTCACTGCATTTATGGGAAAATATCTGTCTGATAATTACAGGCTTAATGCGGACCACTCACCGGAGCTTCAGAGTGCATGGGGCGAGTGCGCAAGGCGCGCTGACAATGTGATAAGTGCCTGCGCAAAGGATACGGATCTGAGTCTGGGCAATCATTATTTTGAGATGTCCGTTTATCTGCCTTATAATTTTTCGTCAAGCCTTGCGACAAATAAGGTAGCAGATACGAACAACGATGCAAAGCCTGCAAAGGAGTTAAATACCCCGGTAAAAAAATAGCATGATAGTGTATGGACTTTAAAATAAATACTGCCTGTTAATTAAAGTATGGCGGCAGTATTACATTAGAAAATAGATTTGGAGTAAATAAAATGGAACTTATTTCATTAAAATATGCGATATTTGTAATCGTATTGCTTGTATTATATTATTGCTTTCCGAAGAAATACCGCTGGTATGTGCTTCTGGCGGGAAGCATGGCATACTATGTGATTATATGTAAGTGGTATGTGCTGTTTATCATTTTCACAATATGCACCACCTATGGCTCAACAATATGGATTGACAAGCTGCTAAAGAAGCAGAATGCCATCGTAAAAAGCCATAAGGAGGACTGGGACAGGCAGACCAGAAAGGAATACAAGGAAAAGGGCAGAAAAAAGAGAGTGGCAGTCATGCTTTTTGCGCTGCTTTGCAATTTCGGCATATTGGCATTCCTTAAATATATACCATATGCGGGGGAGCTTGGACTTTTGCTTCCGCTTGGCATATCCTTCTACACCTTCCAGTCCATGGGCTATGTGATGGATGTATACAGGGAAATTGTCGAGCCTGAAAAGAATTTCCTTAAGGTAGCGCTGTTCGTGTCATTCTTCCCACAGATCATACAGGGACCGATTGCGATATATGATAAGCTTGCGGGACAGCTTTACGAGGGACATTCCCTCAGGCTTGAAAATCTGCAAAAGGGTGCGCTTCTGGTGCTCTGGGGAGTCATTAAAAAGCTTGTGATAGCAGACCGCGCGGTAAATATCATCAATTTTGTGATGGATAAGCCGATGGATTTTTCGGGCACCTATGTATTTTTTGCGGCAGTAGTGTATGCGCTGCAGCTATATGCGGATTTCTCGGGAGGAATCGATATAGTGCGCGGTATTGCGGAGATGTTTGGCATAACAATGTCAACAAACTTCAACCATCCGTATTTTTCGCGCTCGCTCACAGAGTACTGGCACCGCTGGCATATGACTCTTGGAGACTGGTGCAGAAACTATATCTTCTACCCGCTTTCAATCTCAAAGCGTTTCCTGAACTTTGGCAAATGGCTAAAGCCGAGATTTGGTGCGCATATCAGTAAGGTGCTGCCGGGCTGCATCGCGAGTGTCATCACATTTATCGTCATCGGAGTATGGCACGGTGCCAATATGAAATACCTGTATTTCGGACTCTGGAACGGTATTGTCATCATGCTTGCAGAGCTTTTTGCTCCGGTAAACAAAAAGGTGGCAGGCGGCTTTTTTAAGCTGACCGGCCTAAGGGAAAAGGGCATATTTGCAACAATTGTATCAGTGATTTGGACCTTTATGCTCATACTGGTAGGCTACTATTTTGACATAGCTGCAAATGCGTCGACTGCATTTCACATGCTTTTTAAATCAGTCACGGATTTCCATATCAGCGAGCTTGGAATAAACAACATCATTTTAAATCTCGGAGCATGCGGACTGGACGAGTACGATATACTTTTACTTATAATATGTACTCTGCTGTGGTTCTTTATCAGCTTCGTTGAGGAAAATAAAAAGCTCGACATGCGCGATTTCATACTTTCAAGAAAGCTGCCGCTTCGCTGGGCGATAATATACCTTGGCATCTTTATAGTAATAATATTCGGTTACTATGGACCGGGAGTGAATCCGGCTGATTTTGTATATATGCAGTTTTAAAGAAAAAGCCGAAAATAAGGGTGAAAAACACTTGACAACAGCCGGTTACGCAAGTATAATATCTAGGTCTGTAAAAGTAGATAAATGGAAGCCAAAGCCCCGGCAACCATTTAGTATAGATAATGATAGTCATCTGAGATGGAACAGAGGACTATAAGATGTCAAAAAGGAAGTGGCGTCCGGACATACGCGATTTCAAGAGGCATCGGCATTAAAAGTAATCGAATCATTTAAGGAGGAAAACCGATGAAAACATTTATGGCTAGTCCTGCTACAATCGACAGAAAATGGTACGTAGTAGACGCTGAAGGTAAGACATTAGGACGTTAGCATCAGAAGTTGCTAAAGTATTAAGAGGAAAGAATAAAGCAATCTTTACACCACACATTGACACAGGTGATTATGTAATCGTTGTCAATGCTGACAAGGTTAAGGTTACTGGTAAGAAATTAGACCAGAAGATTTACTATCATCACTCAGATTATATCGGTGGTATGAAAGAGACAACATTAAGAGAGATGATGAACAAGCACCCAGAGCGCGTTATCGAGTACTACTGTAAAGGGAATGCTTCCCAAAGGGACCTCTTGGACGTCAGATGTATACAAAGTTATTCGTATACGCTGGACCAGATCACAAACATGCAGCTCAGAAGCCTGAGACATTAGAGTTTTAATAGGAGGTAAAGTAAATTGGCTACTACAAAGTATTACGGAACAGGAAGAAGAAAATCATCTGTTGCTAGAGTATATTTAGTACCTGGAACAGGAAAGATTACAATCAATAAAAGAGATATCGATGAGTACCTTGGTCTTGAGACATTAAAGGTAGTTGTTCGCCAGCCATTAGTTGCAACTGAGACAGTTGACAAGTTCGACGTTTTAGTTAACGTTCGTGGTGGTGGATACACAGGACAGGCCGGAGCAATCCGTCACGGAATCGCTCGTGCACTCCTTCAGGTAGATTCAGAGTACAGACCGGTTCTTAAGTCTGCTGGATTCTTAACACGTGATCCACGTATGAAAGAGCGTAAGAAATACGGTCTCAAAGCAGCTCGTAGAGCTCCTCAGTTCTCAAAGAGATAGTTCAAACGAATATCAGAAGAACATCAAAACCCTTGGAAATCCAGTATTTTCAAGGGTTTTCTTTATGTCTACGTTTTTATAAAAAGTCGTGAAAAGTGGTAGATTTTTTTCAGTAGCACACGCGTAGCACACACGTAGCACACAAATTTGCTTGACAAATTTTGAAAATGCTGATATTATGCGTACAATCTAATAAAAGGCTTTCTTGTGGGGCAACTGTAGAGGATTTAGGGGCAATAATCCAATATAGTACAGGAAAACAAAACTTAAAGCATATATACAGACAATATGTTATATTAAGTTTACGCAAAAATAAAAGAGGTATATTCTTTTTGGAAACATACCTCTAATTAACTATACGGTTTTTATGTAACGGTTTATTATATGTGGTATACTATGCTTTGCTTTGCTGTTCATAGGCTCCTAGTGTCTTGTAATATAATCTTCGTTGTTTAAGCGGTAAAAGGTCTATGAGGCTTTTGCCGTAATAGTGATCAAGAGAAACAACAGCATACATATAAAGGTAGTCTGCACCTATTCCGGCAGGCAGATAATAGGCGAGTTCGACTAAGTCTTTATGGTGCTTTTCTTCACTCCTGTTGAATATTTCATTATGTTTATCGGATTCACTCTTTATAGCCTGTTTTGTGCCGTTCATATAGCCATAATTGAAAATATCGGCTATTGTCTGCATTAATGCTTCATCGTTTCCTGTCTGTACTGCTGCTCTTATATTTTCGGTATACTCGCATAATTGCAAGCCCTGTAAATCAAATTTATCTTTTACAGGGTGCTTTGCGGTGAATTTATCGGTTGCACTCTTAATTTCTGCTATGTTCATATTCTTAGTTGCTTTCATGGTTAAATCTCCTTTTACTTAATTCAAGGGATATGATATAATAAAATAATCCCTTATAATGTTTCGTCGTGGTTATGTTATTTTGGGTTGTGCTCTATGGTATTTATTATCATAGAGCATTTTTTGAATCAATCATATTGCATCACGCTCCTTTCAAATTTTGTCGATTGCTTCAAGTAATGTTTCTATTTCAAAATGTGTATAAACTTGCTGTGTTACTCCTTGCCCTTTATGCCCTACAATGCGCTTTATTGTACGTTCATCGACATTTACAGCCGTTAAAAGTGAAACGCATGTATGCCGGCAGTCGTGCGGTCTATGCTTCATATTAAGCGGTAATAATAGTGGTTTCCAATAACTATCATAATAGTTACGGTATTCAAAGTGTTTACCGTCAGGTGTACTTAATAAGTATTCGCAATCATTCTTGTTATACCAATATTCAAAGAACGGCAAGACCTTTTTACTAATTGGTACTTTTCTAATACCGGCTTGTGTTTTGGATTCCGTTACATCAAACCAACGTTCTTTTAGATTTATATTTTCTTTCTTTAAATCCAATAGCTCCGATACTCTGACACCTGTATATATAAGCATTAGCATAACCGTGTAATATTCGTTAGCATCTTTACAAGTCCATAATTTAGCGATTTCAGAAGTACTAAACGGCTCGCGATTATATGCGTTAGGGTTCCCGGCTTTATTAATGTCGATATATTGCACTTTGTTGCGGTCGGCCGATATTATGTCATGTATTACAGCGTATTTGTATAACATGCCTACTAAAACCTTGTATTTTTTAAGCGTAGGTGTATTTTTTCCGGAATTATCGGCTATATATTGTAAATCATCTAATGTAATATCAACAAAACGTTTATTGACTAGCGGAGCGCATAGAAGAAATGCGGCCTTGTATCCTTTTATATTACTTTCTGATACAGTCGGGAAATGTTCGGCGCTCCAACGGTCATACACTTCTTGTAACGTGATTTTAGACGATTCTAAATCAAATGGTGATTTGTTATATTCTGCAAGTGCTTCAAGTGCCTTATTTTTAGTTTCATAATAGCCGATTGTTTTTCGTATCTGCTTTTTTCCGGTTTCTACATCAAGCAGCCAACGTTCTGTAACAATAGCCCTATATGGACACCTGCGCTTGCCTGGTAACTTATAAACTGAACCGTAACCATTAGGTAACTTCATTAATTATCACTCCTTTTATTTTGTCATTTCATCTATATATTGTAATTTTTTTAGATATTCATCTTCTGTAATATTGTGAGGACTCCTAAATTCGCTCATGATTTTGCTTAAATCACTTGATGTCTGTACTTCTTCGCATTTATATGGCCAATAATTTCCGTTTTTTTCTCGTTCCTCAAGTCGTTTTAAAATTCTGTCCTCAAGTCGTTCTATTTCCCTTGGGGTATTAAGAGAACCGTTAGGGTTAAGTTGTGGTAATTCATCTGCTGCCAATATTTTTTTATGACTTGTAAAATACTTTTTACTATAATATGAACTAATTTCATCACATAATGTTTTGTCCTGATATAAAGCTTCCAATAAATTATGCATTTCAATAACCAATCGATTAGAAAAAATATCTATTAAATCACTTTCGTTAACTAGTCGTTCCAATTCTTTAAAATTTTCATCTTTCTGTGATAATGCAGTGTCAAGTTTTATATATGTCTTATTTTTAGAATGTGCGTAATATAACATTTCCTGTATTGATTTGATTAATTTTTCTTGAAAAAAAACTAGTATTAAACATAGCGTCGATAATATGCTTTTCTTCTAATGATAATGATTGTATTTTTTTAATAGTGTCATAGTCTAATCCAAGTTCTAATGCTAAATCACTAACATTTCTTGAAAATTCATTTTGTTCCGTAAATAAATATTCTAAATCACAGCCGAAAAAATCACATATTTTAATTGCAGATTCAATAGTGGGGAAATTATTTCCTGCCAACCATTGCTTACATTTCTTTTCAATATCGACATTAGTTTTATCAAAAAATCTTTATAGAAATCAGTATTTTTAGCATACTTTGATTTTATGAGATTTCTTAATTTTGTTTCAAAATTCATTTTATGTAATTCCATATTATTTCCTCATTGCATATCAAAGTTAGATAATATCACTTATTTCAAAGATAAAAAATACAAAATATGATAAATAAGAGGACTTTATCTAACTTTTATTTATTGTTATTATAATCTTACAACGAGCGTTCGTCAAGAAAATTATTATTATTACATTTAAAGAAAGTGAGTTTTAATATGAGCAATCTTGATATTAAAAAGTATGCAAAGGTAAAAAAAGTAAAATTATGGCAAGTATCAGAAAAGTTAGGATATGCGCACGATACAGCTTTCTCTAAAGCATTAAGACACGAGCTATCAGATGAAAAGAAAGCAGAAATTTACAAAATTATTGATGAGTTGGCAGAATAAAGGCGGTGCAATGTGAATAATGAAACAATGGGTAATGTTCCTGTAAATGTGGCTGCAAAGGTTTTAAAAATGGATTCTCAAACAGTCAGATTGCTAATACAACAAAATCTTGTGCCGTGGGGAATCTGTTTTAAACGAAAAGGAAGCCACAAATTTACATATCTTATTTATGCAAAACAATTTGAAGAGTTGACCGGCTACAAGTACACCGGGGAAAGCGAGGATAAATAAAATGTTAACAAGAGTCAGATTAAAGCCGTTACGGAAAATATCGCAGTTAAAGAACTTAGGCGCGTTTGATTGTGTGGGCTGTGAACGTTCAGGAAACTTATTTTCTTTAACGTTTCAGATTATAGACAATGACGGAAAAGAGCTATTACAAGATTTATCAATAGAATTTTCAAGGGGTAAAATGCCTAAATTGTATATATCCGATTTGTACGAGTACGGAAATGGAGATAAACAATAATGAAAGATAAGCAGAAATTAAAAGACGAGAAAAAATTTTATCTTAAAACTTGTAAAGAGTATGAAGAGCAACGAGATAAACAAGACTGCAAAAGCCAAGAATGGCACAAATACGACAGGTTAGCACAATTATGCAAAGAACGCGCGGACGAGATAAGGCATAAATTATATGAAATGGGGTGTACCGATTGACTGATAATGAAATATTCGAAAACAATTTAACGCACTTTCAAGTAGTCAAAAAATATCAAGATAAAGCACAGTGCAAATGTCCTGCACATCAGGACAAACAAGCTTCATTGACCGTTACAAAAGGCTGTAAATGCACATTGCTATATTGTCATGCCGGTTGTCAGCTAGACGATATTTTAAATGCTGCAGGCCTAGAGAAAAAAGATATTTTTTATGAGACTTTGCAAAATACAGCTAGCTGGCGAACGTTCATTGAAAAGCGTGAGAATAACAGGATTGAAGCAGTTTATAATTATGTTTCCTGTAACGGCCAATATGCTTTTACAAAAGTAAGATTACATGGAAAACATATTATTTACGGCAGATTAGAAAATGAGAGATTTACATATGGTTTATCTCGTAACAAACCGAGGAAAAGTTATCGGGCGGTATATGGCAATTTAAGCGACATAAAAAAGGCGATTGATGATAATAAGCCTATATTTATTGTCGAGGGCGAAAAAGATGTAAATACGCTAACTAAACACGGCTACACAAGTTTTACATATGGCGGTGTGAACGATTGGCAAAGCGATTTTGCAGAACTTGTAAATGGTGCAATGGTGATAATTCTTGCTGACAATGATAAACCGGGAATAGACATAGCAAATAGGATTTATAAAGATGTCGTGTCGGTTGCAAAGAGTGTAAAAATCATGGTGCCAATGCCGGACATACCCAAGGCAGACATTACAGATTATTTTGAGAGTGGAAAAACGAACGCAGATTTTGAAAAACTAATTAATAATGCCGTTACAAGTAACCGTATAGAGGGCAAAAAAGCACCTAAAAAGACTCTTGAAAGCACATTGAAAGAAATACATGCCGAGAACTACGAAACGTCAGATAAAGGCAATGCAAGGCTATTTGCGGACATATTCAAGGACAAACATCGGTATTGCTCTACACGTAAAGACTTTATGTTATTTGACGGTAAACGTTGGATTGATGATTTAGAGGGATTATCTGCAAGAAAATCTGCAAAGGAGCTTTCAGATGCACTTATTAGATATGCTGTAACAGTTGATACAGACGGAAAATATCTAAAAGCGGTTACACCATTATGCAATCTTAGAAACAGAAATAACATGTTGCAGGATTCAAGGGATTTATCATACTTCACGAATGAGCAATTAGATGTAAATGACTATATTTTAAATGTACAGAATGGCACACTTGATTTATCAGGCGATAAACCTATGTTTATGGAACATAGCCCGGATATGCTATTATCAAAAATCTGTAATGTAAATTATGAACCAAGCGCAAAGTGTGAGGTGTGGGAAAAATTTATAAACGAAATCATGCAGAATGATAAAAGCAAAATCGAGTATCTGCAGAAAATAGCCGGATTGTCATTAACTGGCAACACATCGGAAGAAACGGCTTTTATCTTATATGGAAGCACGACACGAAACGGAAAATCTACATTTTGCGAAACGATTATACATCTTTTAGGCGATTACGCTTTAACTATGAGACCGGAAACATTGGCAACTAAACAAAACACAGATTCAAGGCAAGCAAATGGAGACGTAGCCCGGCTTTGTGGTTGTCGCTTTGTAAACGCAAGCGAGCCACCAAAACGAATGCTCTTTGATACAGCATTGTTAAAGTCACTGTTAGGTCGAGACTCAATTACTGCGCGTTTCCTGCATCAAAGAGAATTTGAGTTTATACCTAAATTCAAGCTAGTAATTAACACAAATTATTTACCTGTAATTACAGATGACACGATTTTTTCAAGCGGTCGTTTAAATGTGGTTTCTTTCGATAGGCATTTTGAGCCACACGAACAGGACAAGCATTTAAAAGACAAGCTACGCAGAAAAGAGGAGCTATCAGGAATTTTAAATTGGTGCTTAGAGGGATTAAGACTATATCGCAAAGACGGATTAAAAGCCCCGGAAGCAGTACAAAAAGCAACGAACGCGTACAGGGCGGATTCTGATAAAATCGGAAATTTTATTAATGAGTGCTTGAAAAAGACAGACACAAACAGCAAAGCAAAAGAAATTTACGATTGTTATGTTAAATGGTGCGCTGATAATGGTTACGGCATCGAAAACAAAGGCAATTTCTTTGCAGAAATGAAGAATAAAGGATTATTTGCGACAAGCGGAACCGTTACAGGAAAAACCGTAAAGAATGTGATTAAAGGTTATGTAATAGATACTGATTTTCAAACTGTAAATGATGATTCTGAAATACCTTTTTGTTAGTAAATGTGCAAAATATGCAATTTACATGTAAAAAACATATAGTAGAAAACATAGAAAATTTACATTAAAAATGCACATTTTGCACAAAACCCATAAAATAAAGGATTTTAGTTAATTATTAAATCTGAATTTAATACATAAAAATACATGTTTTTTTGTAACGGTATTTGAAAACAGGTGAAACAATGGATTATTTCAAAATGTATAAAGACATATGGGAACTGCATAAAAAGTACATTGATAAAGTCGATTCAAGAGATGATGAGATATGGAAAAGCATTATAGTTGAAGCGGACGAGCTAACGAAAAAATATGATAACTGCAAGTTTATTAAAAATTTAGTCATGGCAGAGCTAGAAGAATTTGAGAGGTTGCATCATGAGCGGACAAAGTAAAGAGTACAGAGAATACATGAAATCTGATTCATGGGAGCGCAAAAAACGCGAAAGATTAAAGATAGACGGTTATAAATGCACAGCCTGCGGATATTCTGCAAAACCTAATGTATTAATGGTACATCATTTAACATATGCAAGATTAGGGAATGAAGATACATGGAAAGATTTAGTTACGTTATGCCCCATATGTCATAGAAAAATACATAATATGCTTAGGCGCAGGCAAGCACCGGAATAACCAAGCCCAACAAGTGTATACACATCATAAAAAGACACAAAACACAAAATGTGCATGAAATATATAGAAAGTAGGTAAAGAACATGGCAAGAGTAAATAATTTTCCACAAGCAGGACTTGAAAAGATAGGTCCTAAGACAGTACAAGCGATAACAATGTCATTAGTCGATTTGTATAACAAGGGCAAGCCGAAAACAGATAATGAAGTAAGGCAGAGAGTAAACGAATACTTTGAGTATTGCCAAGCTTCAAGCCTTAGACCTGGAGTAGAAACACTTAGAACGGCTTTACATGTGTCAAGGTCAACTTTATATGAATGGTCACAAGGCCGTAATTGCTCATCTGAAAGAGCGGAGATAATACAAGGCGCAAAATCTATTATAGATTCATTTTTAGAACAAGCAATGCTATCAGGCAAAGTAAACCCGGCTACAGGTATATTTTATTGTAAAAATTGGTTAGGTTATCATGATAGCATATCTCTTGAAGAGAGTTTGCCAATGACAAGCACACAAGAAGCGTTAAGAGCGGAAGATTTGCCAAAATTAGGCGCAGAAGAATAACACACGGTTTTATTGTAACGGTAACTATTAAAATTTATATATAGCTCAAATGAGCGGAAAGTAGGTTAATTATGAAGTATCAGAATTATTTAAACAATGTATTAAAGCTATTACAGGATTACAGAGACTCAGTTAATGGAGTAAAAGCAATTTACGACAGCGACAAGGCAAAGCATGACAGAGAGTTAAAGGATATGCAAGGCAAATATACAGATGAGTATATAAAGGAATATGATAGCAAATGGAGAGCTTCAAACAATTACAAAGATATGCTCGATAAGGAGAGAGCAAAGAAGCAGAAATTAGCGAATCACAATTTAGACATAATGAAAAATCAGATTGATAAATATTTTCAGGCTCCTGTAAGTGCAGATTTTGCAAACAAGATAATGGCTATTAAAACAACAGGTATGAGACTATCTCAAAAAGAGTTTGATTTATTACAAAATCAAGCCACAAGTTACATGGAACGCAGGCTTTTAAATGAGTTAGCAAGAACAAGCGATTCAGAGGAAAAAGACGGTACCTATTTACAATTATCTGCCAAGGTACCGGATATAGATAGTGTATATAAGGCTTATAATAGCATGAGAAATAATGTTAATACGGCGTTTAATTGGTATTGTGGGGATGATCTTGATTTAAAGGAGTATATAGGCTATGAAAGCGGTAATTTTGCTCATGCAGGAAATGTAACACATGCAATAAAGTGCTTTGATATTGATAGAAACGATAGTTATAAAACATTTATAAAGGCAATGAGTGGCGCAAATGACATATTAGATAAAGACAACAGACCTAATGAGGAATTGTCAGACGATGAAAAATCTTTGATAAATGCTATTTTGCCGGATTATGACAAATACCCTATAGGCTCAAAGCGTCAAGCTGCAGAAATAGCGAAAACAAATGCAGAAATGGCAAGTTTGCTGTTACTTGATGAGCGTTACAGTGAAAGCGTGTCAAAGGCACTTGAAGAAAGCGTTTAAAAAGGTACACCTTTATAAACTACTTTAAAGCATAGAAAAACTAGCATATTTATAGTTTGTAAAACCCTATATGATTATTTACAAACGTTTATAAAATGCATTGACATTTATAAACACTTTGATATAATAGACATATACCACGACAAACAATATTTGAAAGTGAGGGATTATTATGATTTATGGATATGCTAGGGTTTCAAGCAAAGAGCAGAATTTAGAGAGACAGATTAAGGAGCTAAAAGGCGCAGGAGTAGAAGAAAGAAATATACTCATGGATAAGCAGAGTGGAAAAGACTTTAACAGAAAGTCATATAATCTATTAGTTGGAACAGATACCACAGCCCCACTATTACGTGAGGGCGATGTATTAACAGTATATAGCATTGATAGATTAGGTAGAAATTACACTGAAATAATGAAGCAATGGCAATATATAACACAAGAGATTAAAGCTGATATTAGAGTGTTAGACATGCCGTTACTTGATACACGCAATAATGGCGATAGTTTAGATAGTCGTTTTGTTGCAGACCTTGTATTACAGATATTATCATATGTGGCGCAGAAAGAACGCGAAAACATAAAGGTTAGGCAGTCGCAAGGAATTGCAGTCGCAAAGGAGCAAGGAAAGCATTTAGGCAGACCTGCAGCAGAGTTTCCAGATAATTGGGAAGCTGTATATAATGAGTGGAAATCGCACAATATAACAGCAGTTCAGGCAATGAAGCAAACTAATCTAAAAAAGAATACGTTTTATAATCTTGTAAAGAGGTATGAGAACAAATGACAAAGAGGAACAGAGCTATTATAAAAAGCCCTGTCCTTTCTTTTCTTTTATTGGGTGCCCTTGGGGGTGTATATGAAAAGTGAAAAAAGACCCCACTTAGTCCTCCAAATATCGACCAAAATAAAAAGGCGGTATGCATAATATGACAAATGAAGATATAGTTAAAGCAATACAAAACGGTTTTGATGTAACGGAAAATATGCAGTGGTTATATCAAAAGAATTTACCTTTGATAAAAATAATGATTAGACCGTTTACATTATACGAAAATGAAGAGGATTTATTACAAGAAGCATATTTCGGATTATGGGAAGCAGTACAAAGATATGAAACATCGGAAAATGTGTTATTTATGACATATGCCGGTTACTGGATAAGGCAGGCAGTAAGACGATATATAGAAAACTGCGGTTCTGTAATTAGAATACCCGGTGTTAAGCAACAAAAGATAATTCGTTACAATAAAGCGATTCAGGAGCTATCACAAAAATTAGGGCGGACTCCTGCAAATAACGAAATTGCTGATTATATGAAAATTAATGAAAAAGAGCTTGAAGAGCTCGAATATTATTCGCAAAGCATAACAAGCCTAGATGCTCCGATAAATGAAGATTCAGAATTAACGTTATCAGATAGCGTTAAAAGCGATTTTGAACTAGAAAACAGTGTTATTGATAAAATGTATGACGATTACACAAAAAGCAAACTATGGCGCATTGTAGAGCGTTACACAGGGCAATTAGAAAAACGTGTAATAAGGGAATATTATTTACATAACAAGTCACTGGCAATGATTGCAAATAAAGAGAATTTATCTATTTCACGTATTAAACAAGTAAAAGCGCGCGGTTTCCGCAGATTGAGAACAGGGCAAGCGAAAGAGGAATTATTACTTAATTTTGAAAATGCAGAAAGCGAATTATATAGAAACGGAATGCAAAAATATAGTAATAATAATTTTACGTCTACTGTTGAAAAAATCGCATTATCTAAATATGAATTAAAAGAAGAATATGAGAAGAGGTTAGCGAAAATAATACATTGTGAATCATAAAGCGCAAGTGTTTATAAGTGTTAAAACATGGTGAAAAATGTTTTTTCGTAGCACTCTTGTAGCACACAAAACGGCTAGAAAGCCTTATTTTATAGGGCTTGTAGTTCTCAAAGAGATAATTCAACCGAATATCAGAAGAACATCAAAACCCTTGGAAATTCAGTATTTTCAAGGGTTTTCTTTATGTCTGAATGTTTACAAAAAGTCGTGAAAATCGGTCGATTTTTCACGGTAGCATACAATAGTGGAGTTAGATGGCCCAGAGAAAAGTGCGATATCTCACAAATGATGAGTTACATATCTTTTACCATTATGTGTGGATGAGCATACTACAAAAAATATAGTTAGAAGTATAAAGAGATATCGTGAGACCGGTGAGAAGGATTTTGATGATATTATCTTATCTGTTTTGATGGAAAAAGATAATTATAAGCAGGCGTTGAACTTGTTGAAAACAGAGCCTATCTCAGAAGAATTGATATGTAACATTGGAATCAATAGAAAAAGTGCAAAATATGACAAGCCATATTATACCTTATATTCCTTATTGAAAAAGATTGTATTTTCAAAAGATAATCTTGCATTAGAATTTTATGAAGCTACAAAGAAATTAACAAATAGTAAGGTTGGCGGAGCTTGGAGAAAATATTTTTCAACAGCAGTGCACGAAGTGTAATCTCCAGAGAGGGGCTATCTGTACTTAATGCTGTTCCAATATACAGGTAACAACAGAAGAACAGTTTAATGAAGAATTTTTTAAGGTAGTGCATATTTTTAAGGCAAGAGCAACATTATCAGATTACTTTGATTTGAACAGAAGATATTTCAAAATAACAGATGTCGTTTTGTTTGAGGATAATAACATAAAATTAGATGTACTTCCACAATGTTATATTGAGATTATAGCGGGAAATCTGTTAAATATAGCCTTTGAACAGACAGAGTTATTGTCAAAAAATTCAATGCTAAAAGATATAGGCTCATTTTTGATATAGACATAAATATATTATATCAATTGGGATATGCTCTGGGGACTAATGTTACAAATAAGGAGATGGCTCAGAAAGTTATAAAAGATGAGCGCTACACAAGATTTAATAAGCTTATAGATGATAAGTTTGATAAAAATACTATTGTTAGACTGCTTGATGATTTTGAAAGCAGAAATGATGATGAAATAAGAAGCATAGTTACAGACAATGCAGATATTCCTACAATATTTGAATATGTGCTTGGTATATAATCAGCGAACGAAAAGGTGATGTTCTGGAATATATGAATTTATCATTAGAAGCGGATTTGTTACCTAAGACTCATGCTGGAGGCGGTGAAGCAGATATAGTATGGAAGTATGAAATGACATATGAGTATCCTAAACATACATTGTTAATAGAAGCAACGCTGGCAGATGGTCAAAATCAAAGAAGAATGGAAATGGTGCCAGTATCAAGACATTTGGGAGATTATTGTTTGGCACATCATGAAGACGAAGCATATTGTGTGTTTATCACAACATTTTTAAATAATAATGTAATATCAGATTTCCGAGCCAGAAGATTTATGGAGTATTATAACAATGCAGGAACAAAGTATATTACAGGAATGAAAATTCTTCCTATACAGACTACCGAGCTTAAAACATTACTAAGATTTGATGTTAAGTATCCGCAGATATATAAAATGTTAGATGCAGCTTATAAAACAGACGGGTCACCTAAAGAGTGGTATGAGAATAGTATTGTGAGAGAAACTGGTCTGTATAATGGACTGGAGATTTAGAATAATTTTATAAGTGGCATTGTTATTTATATGTTAATTTGGTTTAATTGCACTTCAGGATTGATTTCAGGAGTGCTTTTATAATATATATTTGTTTATTATCTTATATTTATGATACCAAATAGAGTCATTGACGAATAAATTGTAAAAATAAAATATAATTCTAAAAAAACAATAGAGTCTATTGAAAAAAGCCTTGAATAGTGTTATCCTAACTATAAGAATTATATTAGGAGGTATTTTATGGCATTTGTTATGGCTTTTTCCTATGATTCAAGACCAATCCAGACTATATTGAATCAAATTAGGAATATAAATAAAAGAGATGGTATTGATCTTCAACCTAATTATCAAAGGGGATATATATGGAGTTCGGATTTTAAAGATAAATTACTATATAGTATTATTAAAAGCTATCCTATTGGAAATGTGAGTTTAAGAGTACGTACTGAGAAAAATGAAAAAGGAGCTATGCAAGAGGTTGTAGATGGACAACAAAGACTAACTACGATATATAAATTTATTGAAAATGAGTATGTTATTCAAAGTGATATATCTAAAGATATTATAGAATACATTATAGAATATATGGGGGAAGATACAGATGAAAAATTAAATAGGCTAAAAAAAAGAATGAATAATAAAGGCAAAATATCTATTTCATTTAAACAACTTCCTGAGGCAATACAAGATAATATTTTAGCATATAATATATCTATTACAAATATAACAAATGCTTCTGATGATGAGATAACGGAGTATTTTCGTTACTTGCAGAATCAAGAAAGACTTAGGGCAGGAGAATACTTAATTCGATACCAGATACTGAGCTTGAAAAGTATTTGAATCAGATTGAAAAAAAGAAATTTTATTATCAAAGTTAGCATTTCAAAATAAAAGGAAGCAGTTTGATCGCGTTTTCTATAGTATTGTAGGATTGATAGATGGTCAAATAGGTTTTGGCGTGACTGACAAGGAAGTCATGAAATTCCTAGATAGTTGTAAGGATTTAAATGATGATACGATAAAAAGTGTAAACTATTTGATTGAGACATTAAATGAAATAGCTGATGATGAATCTATACCTGTAAATTATATTTCATGTAATGCAAGAGCAATGAAATTTTTATTGCTTTTAATAGTTCTGAGATTGGTTGATTTTAAAACTGATTGTAAAAACAAATTAAAAGCATTAGACGCGATAAATGAAAAATTGTCAGCATTCAGTTCAGCAAAAGCAGATAGCGTAATGAAAGCTTTTTCCGGTTATTCAGGTACTGTAATAGAAGAGTATAGATTGCTTGCGCTGATATCTAAAGGTGGGCATTCATTCAAAAGAGTAAAAAATAGAATGGAAATATTGGCATATTATATTAATAATTTTGACAATAGAGAACAATCATCTGGAATTATACTTGTTGAGGAAACAGATGAATGATTCAAATTAATAAAATAATTTGAGTAGTTGTAAGAAAGCATAGGTTAATAATCTATTAAAGGTGAGAAATTATGAATGTTATGGAACAGTGTCAGGTATGCGGTAAGAGAGGAATATTTAAGCAAGTATGTTATAATCCTATTGCAGTTTTTTATGAATGTCCCGTTTGTGGACGGTATGAATATTCAATGGAGAATAATGCATATGAAGAATTAGATTATAATGAATTGGCACCATTTTTGTTTTATGAGGGATTCAGAAATCGGCAGGGGAGAGTTGAACACAGGTATTATTCTACGAAATCAAAAGAATGGTGTGATACATATACAGTGGAATTCAGAAATGGTAATAATATTGCAGGAATGCCAGTCCATATGGATCAGGATATTATTTCATTGTGGTTTCCAAAAAGTTTTTCTCAAAAAGTTGATATGATTTTGCTTAAATTAAATGAATTAACAGAATTTGTTGGACAGGAAATTAAACTGGACATTCCATCACTTCTAAGTTGTATGTTTGTTAGAAGGTTTAAATCAGACAATAGAGAAACTGTGGATGATAAAGAATTAGTAAAGCAAGCGCTTTATATGACATCTTATTTGTTTGAAATAGGATATGTTAAGGGAATAAACTGTATAAATGGTGATGTTTCAAGAAAGGATAGTTATTATGGAGAGATTTCTATTACCCCTAAAGGCTATGATAGGATAGATCAATTACAACAAAGAGATAATGATGGAAAAGATGCATTAGTAGCAATGAGATTTGGAAGTGAAACTCTAAAATTAAGAGAAGCAATACGAGAAGGGATTTTTGATGCTGGATATCATGCGATATTTATCGATGAAGTTGAACATAATGCTTATAACGCCAGAGTTATTAAGTAGAATTAATAAGAGTAGATTTGTTGTTGTTGACTTAACACATAGAAATAATGGGGCGTATTTTGAAGAGGGATATGCAATGGGATTAGGAAAAACAGTAATTCAGTTATGCAAAAAGGGCGTTGAATTACATTTTGATATTGCACAGATTAACACAATTATGTGGGAAGATGAAAAAGATATTCCTTTGCGATTGAAGAATAGAATAGAGGCAACTATAAAATAAACTTTAGTAAATTTGTTAACGATATGAGATAAATATTGATATGGTTTAAATCTACAAACTTATGTGGTGAGTGTTGAAGAACTGGAGGTGTAAAAAGAATTGGAAGAAATATTAGATACATTATGGGTCTCATGTGTACCAGCTATCATAACAGGGATTATTTCTTATTTGACAGCAAATAAAAAAGCCAAAGCAGAAATCGCAACATTACAAGAAAGTAATAAGCATGAAATAGAAAAGTTAATGAAGCAACATGAAGTGGATATTGAATCATTGAAAGAAAAACATCAGCTTGAAACTGAAAAATGTGAGCAGGAGCATAAACATAAAATTGAAATAATGCAGATTGAACATAAAAATGCTCTTGAAAGCAATGAAAAGCAGCAAAGTAATGCAGCGATGTTTAGTGTGATGACGGATATAATCAGGGAACCACAAAAATTGCAAGGATTATTGGAACTTGCCAATAATCCTGCATTCAAAAATAAATGATTATAGAGTAATTTAATAGGGATTCCAGTTTGTATCCATAGCATCAGCCCAGTCCTGCAACTCACAATCAAGAGCCAGTGCAGCATATTTAAGAGGCTCATCAATAGCAAGATTATCAATAAGGCTTTGAGAGTTAGGCGTAGTATGGAGATTCTTTTCTGCTTCGGCACATGAGATAAACAGAAGTACATTGTCGTCAAAAGCAATGTCAATTCCGTTCTTGTGTTGGTTGTAGTAAGCAAAGTATTTTTCATAATGATAGTCCTTTCTTTGATAGAGTGATGAGTAGTTCTGGGAATCTGTGGGTAGTGCCATGCATACAACAGATATGTAACACTACCAGACACAAATCCCAAATTTATGGGCTTTTCACGCTCTAAAAACGCTCTCAAAGAGATAATTACAAAGAATATCAAAAGAACATCAAAACCCTTGGAAATCCAGTATTTTCAAGGGTTTTCTTTATGTCTGAATGTTTGCAAAAAGTCGTGAAAATCGGTCGATTTTTACAGTAGCACACAAATTTAGTTGACAAATTTTAAAAATGCTGATATTATGCGTACAATCTAATAAAATGCTTTCTTGTGGGGCAACTGTAAAAAAGTAGGGGCGATAATCCAATATAGTACAGGTAACTAACACGGAAAATCCTGTCTTGTGTAAGACAGTGCAATTAAGAAAATTGAGAAATAGATTAATATTATTTTGACATAAATTAGATATCATGATATCATATATATATAAAAGGTGCTACCGATAGACGGTTAGCCCGGTTTTATAAGTTGATTAAAATAATCGTCTCAGTTTGACCAGACCGGGGGCGATTATTTTTTGTGATTTATTACCGAGTGTATATCCAAGCCCAAAGCAGGTTAAGCCAAAGCTTAAAACTGCAATGAGACCTTCAAGAGTCAACATTGGCATCCCTCCTTTATGAGATTTCATACGAGATGATTTCTATGTAATCAGAGGGTCACAGTCCCTCTGCTGAAGGACTAACCGCCTACCGAATAGGGTAGCACCGAATTAATAATAGCAAGAAAAGAGTATAGGTGCAATATATTTATAAAATATTTAGGTAAAAGATAAAAATAGTACTTTTATTTGAGCGTCTCCTATGATAGGATCAAGATCCAAAATCTAAGGAGGTAGTGCGAAATGACATTAGCAGAAAAGATATTTAATTGTTTTAAGGATAATGAAAGCTTCTCATTAAATGAGGCATACCAGCAAAATGCTGATAAACCGAAGGAAACAGTTAGAGCTCGTATTTATGAGAAAATAGGTATTAGGTTTGAAAGAATATCAAAAGGCGTATATTGTACAATTGACAATAAGGATGAACAGTGTATATTAATTGAGGGAGACGGCAGAGATTTATCTATGCTAGGAGATAACAGCATTGATTGTATTTTGACAGATCATCCGTGGCTAGATAAAAAATCAAATAAAGGTGGAACAAGGGCTTTTGCAGAATATGATTGTTTTAGATATACACTTGATGATTTTAAGGAAAAAGCAAGAGTTTTAAAAGCAGGATGCTTTTTGGTTGAGGTATTACCGGCAGAGAATGAGAATAATTATGAGTATCTTTATCAAATTAAGCAATATGCGAAAGCGGCCGGATTTGTTTATTATTCGAAGTATCATGGAAAAAAGGAACATTTGTGAGCAATACAGGGAGAAAGGCAAAGAATACACAGGATATAATGATTTTTCCAAAGGAAAAGCTAGAAATATGAGATTTGATAAGAAAAAATCTGATTTAACCGGGGAAAAATGTTATATGAGTGGATGTAATGGCATGCTGCTGCTATGTTTGATGTGCAACCAGTAGCCAGGAAAAACAAAATACATCAGAGTGAGTTACCGGTACAACTTTGTGAAGAGATATTGGAATATGTTACATATGAGGGAGAAATAATATTAGACTCGTTTGCAGGTAGTGGAGCCGTAGGTGTAGCTGCATTGAATAAAAAGAGAAGTTGTATTCTTATAGAAATTTTAAAAGAAAACATTGAAAAGATAAGAACACGCTTTAATAGTGTATTATATCAAACGGTATTGGAGTGATAATTTTGAATTTACAGATGGATGGAAGAAAAGCTGATAATTATTCAAGTAATGCACAGAAAATAAGAGTTATAACTGAAGACTGGGTAAATAATAATATGTTTTGTCCATATTGTGGAAATAAATATGTTTCACATTTTGAGAATAACAGGCCAGTTGCTGATTTCTTTTGTCCATCCTGTAAGGAAGAGTATGAGTTGAAAAGTAAAAGCGCATCTATCAGTAATAAGATAAATGATGGTGCATATAATACAATGATAGAGAGGATAACCTCAATCAATAATCCAAATTTTTTCTTTATGCACTATAATAAAATTAGTCTACAGATTGAAAATTTTGTTATGGTACCAAAATATTTCTTTTCACCGGATATAATAGAAAAGAGAAAGCCATTGGCAGAAACTGCTAGAAGAGCAGGATGGACGGGCTGTAATATTTTATTGAACAGGATTCCAAATGAAGGAAGAATTTACATTGTACAAAATGAAAAGGAAATATCTGTTAAAAAGATAATGGAAAAGGTGCATAGAACAGAATTTTTACGTGGTAGTAAGTTGGAAACAAGGGGCTGGATGTTGGACGTGTTGAATTGTGTTAATATAATTGAAGACAGGGATTTTACGTTAGAGCAGATGTATAGTTTTGAGAAGATGCTTGCAGGAAAACATCCGGACAATCATCATATAAAAGATAAAATAAGACAGCAATTACAAATGTTAAGAGATAATGGAATTATAGAGTTTATAGGAAGAGGACACTATAGAAAAAATAATTGATTAAAGAGAATATCAAGAGTATATTACACCTCAGAACTTCGGTTCTGGGGTGTTTTTTTATTTGAATTGTGGTATTATTATAAAATAATGATAAGAAAAATTATTTGAAGGGAGTGAATTAAATAAAAGATGTTGCAGAGATAATGCTAATATGATTATCATCTGAATGAAGATAAAACCGAATGAAATGTATAAACATGTGACAACTGTAAGTAGTATAAAATTATTAGCGAAACAGTTTAATGAATGGTATATAAAGAAAAATGAGAAGAAGAATATATGAGATTATTGAAGTAAGTGAAGATGGTGATTCGTTAAGTAAAGCATATGATATTTTTATGATGATGTGTATCATTGCTAGTCTGGTACCATTAGCATTCAAGGAGCAGAATGGTGTTTTTAATGTTATGGATTGGATTACAACAATAATATTTGTTTGTGATTATATGTTAAGACTATTTACAGCAGATTATAAGCTTGGTAAAGGAAAAGTTTCTTATATTGAATATCCATTTACAGCTATGGCTATAATTGATTTGCTATCCATATTACCTTCTTTTATGATAATTAATAGTGGAATTAAACTTTTAAGAGTAACAAGACTTATTAAAACATTTAGGGTGTTTAGAGTCTTTAAGAGTTTTAGATATTCAAAAAATATTGATATACTTGTCAGGGTATTTAAAAGGCAAAAGGATAGTCTTACAATAGTTGCTTTTCTAGCTATGGGATACATATTTGTGACGGCACTTGTAATGTTTAATATCGAACCAGATACTTTTAATAGTTTTTTTGATGCGATTTATTGGGCAACCGTGTCATTGACAACAGTTGGTTATGGGGATATTTATGCTACATCAGGTATAGGAAAAATTCTTACAATGATTAGTTCATTGTTTGGAATTGCAATTGTTGCGTTGCCGGCAGGCATTATAACTGCTGGGTATATGTCAGAAATTAATGCAGATGATAAATATAACTAGATTAATACGAATATAAAAGTGAATGTCATTGATGAAAAACTGACGTTGAAATGTTCACTTTTTAAAAAATATATGAAATAAGAGGCAGCAAAATGGATTTTGAAAGCAGAAGACAAAGAATTTTAGACAAGATGGAGGACAATTCTATAGCAATATTGTACTCAGGCATCGAGCACCATGTGAGTGCAGATGAGTATGATTTATTCACAGCACAGGCTAACCGCAATTTCTTCTATCTGACCGGACTTAGACGTGACAACATGGTCCTTGTCCTGGATAAATGTGTAGAGCCTGCTAAGACAATGCTCTTCATAGAGGAGGCAGACCCTACGATGGAGCGCTGGTACGGCAGAAAGGTGACTATGGAGGAAGCCGAGGAAATATCAGGAATTGATGAGATAGAATATATTTATGAGCTTGAGAGCACACTGGACAGGATAATGACGCGTGAGGATGTATACACAGCATATTTTGACACGTATCGTCATCAGAAAGTGGATTTGCCGGATTACAATGTGGTAAAAGCCAATGAATTTAAGACAGATTATCCGGGAGTTGCTGTGAAGAATCTTTTCCCGCTTGTGGCTGAGGAGCGTATGCAGAAGGATGAGGATGAGATTGAGCTCACCAAAAAGGCAATCGCTCTCACAAAGGACGGACTTTGCAATGTGATGGCCAATTTAAAGCCGGGCATGAAAGAATATCAGGCACAGGCAGACTTTGAATATATCATAAGACGCGGTGGGGCAGAGTGGACAGCGTTCCCTACAATTGCCGGAAGCGGAATGAATGGAACAATGCTTCATTATGACACAAATCGTGAGACGATGGAGGATGGAACACTGGTGCTTCTTGACCTTGGAGCCAGAATAGATGGCTACAATTCGGATATTACGAGAACATATCCGGTAAATGGCAGGTTTACCGAGCGCCAGAAACAGGTATATGATATTGTGCTTGCCGCAAACCGAAAGATTGTCGAGGCTGCAAAGCCGGGAATGACTACAAAGGAATTAAATGAAGTATGTAAGGATGTGCTTGCAGACGGGCTTATGAAGCTTGGACTTATAAAGAATTCTGTAGAGATTTCTAAGTATTACATGCATGGCGTGTCACACCATCTGGGAATTGATGTGCATGACGTGACAGTTGACTCAAACAGCAGGCTTCGTCCGGGAGCAATCATCAGTGATGAGCCGGGACTGTATATAGATGAATGGGAAATCGGTATCAGGATTGAGGATGATGTGCTTATCACCGAGGACGGTGCAGTGTGTCTGTCGGAGGATATCATCAGAACCACGGAGGATATAGAGGCCTACATGGCAGAGCACAAAAAGCTTTAATCGTGGTAAATGATAAATTTTGCGGTTTACAATATTTTTATGTGACATAATCTGATTTATGTATTATAGTAGTGCTAGTACATCGAATAATAAGTTTCTGATGCATTGTTATTTCTTATTCGGTGTACTATAGTATAGCAGTTATTTTTTATTGCTGTATGGGTGCAACGAAAATATTTCGTTCGACAGATGAAAGGAGAACAACTATGGTAAAGAAGATTAATAGCAGTGAATTTGAACAGGTTAAAAATAATAAGGCTATCATTGTTGATTTTTCGGCAGAGTGGTGCGGTCCATGCAAGATGCTTGCGCCGGTAATGGAGCAGCTTTCTGATGAAATCACAGATGTGGAGTTTTACAATATTGATGTGGACGAGAATCCTGATCTGGCAAGAGAGTATCGTATAATGAATATTCCGGCAGTTATTGCAATCAAGGGCGGTCAGGTTGCCGGTCAGCAGATTGGTCTTGTGTCTAAGGATGATATGAAGGGCTTTATAGACGGAGTTTTCTAAGACAAAGCGTTTTATGAAGCTTTCTAAGAAGCGAGAAGACACCTGCAATGAGCTTTTTGTGAATATGCAAGGTGTGATGCTTAACAGTTATTATGGATAGTGTAAACCGGGCAGGATATCGTGCCTGGTTTTACATTTTTTACATTTAAATTAGTTCTCCCGGAAGATTTTTCCAAAGATGAATCTAACAAGTGGTCCGGCTACAAAGAGCTGCCAGAAGAAGGCCATTGGAAAGTTTCTTACGACGAGCTCACAGAATGTCGCAAATATCTGTGAATTAAAACCACCATTGAAAAGGATGGTAGCGATAAAGCTCATCATAGGGCACATGAACCAGATTGAGAAGACAGAAATTGCAAGGATTATAGCAATAGGTCTGTCCTTTCCTGGTGTGACGATTTTGAAGGCACATTTTTGGGCAAGTGGTCCGGCAATGAACGTATCAAGATAAAACCGGCAACAATCATGATAGGAAATTCGCCTAATGCGGCCTTAAAAACAAAGTTCTTCATACCGCCTGTTTCAAGGGCAATATTGTAGCATATCATGGCATAAACCATGACAAGCACATCATGATGGTAAAAACTGTTTCCTGTAATCTGTTCTTTGGCATTTTTCTTAAATCCTCCTGTTATGTAAAATAAATATAGCTGTAACGAGTCGTTACAATAGGCTCTTGATAGCTGCGATAGAAAAAGGCATGAAGTGTATACAAGCTTCATGCGTGTAAAAGCACAAAAAAAAATAGACAGAGGGAAACTTTCGTCTCGCTCTGTCTAAGCTGCAACTACCATTAATTGCCGATAGTTTATCACAGATAAAACACAAAAACAATAGGAAGTTGGTACTAAACAATATGACAATAAAAGATATCGAATTTAAATTGAAAGATGGCAGAACTGCATTTTGCGAAGTGCAAATGAAAAGGATGCCAAAGCTTTTATAGAGTACATGAAAAAGTCAACCGGTGAAACGGATTTCTTACTTAGGACACCGGAAGAATGTGAGACACAGACCATCGAGCAGGAGATTGATTTCATCAATAACTGCAATTCGTCAGATGCACAGGCAATGATAGTTTGTGAAGTAGGTGGAAAACTTGCCGGAAATTGCATGGTCTGGTGGAATAACCGTGTGAAAACCGGACACAGGGCAAGTGTGGCAATCGGCTTGCTGAGCGAATTCTGGAATCAGGGAATTGGAACAAGAATGTTTCAAGAAATGATAAAAATAGCAGAAAACAATCCGAAGATATTGCAGATGGAATTGGATTTTATCGAGGGCAACAGCAGGGCGAGAGCACTTTATGAGAAAATGGGATTTAGGATTACAGGTATAAATTTTAATGCTATAAGGCAGAAGGACGGAACTTTGTGCAATGAGTATTCAATGATAAGGGAAATTAGTAGATAAGCAAACTTTTTATAAAAAGCCACAATATGTATTTTAGCGAGTACCAGAGAGTTTATACCTTGTAAACGTTTACTATTATGTTATACTGTAATCATTGCCGGGCATACTAATGTGTGAATGTGAACGGTAAACGGAAAAAGTAATAAGAACAGCAAGAGAAGGATTTTATGTTGTATCATAAATAAAAATGAGGTGAAAATCGTGCTTAAAGCAGAAAATTTAACTTTAAACGTAGATGATGAGGGCGGAAAGAAATGCCTTCTGAACAATATATCATTTCAGGTAGAGGACGGAGAAATGCTTGTCATTACCGGACCAAACGGAGGTGGAAAATCAACTCTGGCAAAGACCCTGATAGGTATTCAGACACCGGACAGCGGAAAGATTATACTTGACGGGCAGGATATCACAGAGCTCGACATCAATCACAGGGCAAATGCGGGAATAGGCTTTGCATTCCAGCAGCCACCGAGATTTAAGGGAATGACAGTCATGAAGCTGCTCAAGCTTGCCACAAAGGATGAGCTTTCAGACAAGGAGTGCTGCGATCTTCTCACCGCGGTAGGACTCTGTGCAAAGGATTACATTTACCGCCAGATTGACGGCACACTCTCAGGTGGAGAGATGAAGAGAATTGAGATTGCATCAGTGCTTGCCAAGGAGCATTCGCTTTGCATATTTGACGAGCCGGAGGCTGGAATCGATCTGTGGAGCTTTTCAATGCTCATACAGAAATTTGAGGAAATCCATACTGAGAAAAAGCAGAGCCTCATAGTGATTTCACATCAGGAGAAAATCATTAATATGGCAGACCGCATCATGATAATTGATGGCGGAGAAATCAAGAAAATCGGCACAAAGGACGAGGTGCTGCCTTATCTCAATGGTGTACAGAAATGTCACAAATGCGTAGAGAGACTGGAGGGAAGAGCATAATATGGTAAAGCTTGACAACGTAACAGAGGGCGTATTGGACGTCATAAATGATAGTAAATTCAGTCAGACCGGTGCCTTTAATCTGCGTGAAAACGGCACATCAATCTGCCACGGAGACAGCGAGCACATCAAGATAAAGAAAAAGACGGACAAGCCCGGCATTGATATTTATATTGATGGAAAGACGGACGGAGAGGCTGTCTATATCCCTGTAGTACTCAGTAAATCAGGCATGACAGACCTTGTATACAACGATTTCTATGTGGAGGATGGCGCAGATGTAAGGATTGTGGCAGGCTGCGGAATCCACAACAGCGGCTGCAACGAGAGCAGACACGACGGCATCCATACCTTCCATGTGGGTAAAAATGCGAATGTCCGATATGAGGAAAAGCACTACGGCGAGGGAAACGGAACAGGTGCGAGAGTGCTCAACCCTGTAACAAATATATTTGTGGGTGAGAATTCTGTTTTCACTCTCGATACAGCACAGATAAAGGGTGTTGATTCTACAGTCCGTGAGACCAATGTGGAGCTTGGAAAGGACGCAAAGCTCTATGTCACAGAGCGTCTCATGACAGATGGAGAGCAGAAGGCGGAGTCAAATATCGAGGTACAGTTAAACGGAGAGGACAGCTCTGCACAGATTGTTTCCAGATCAGTAGGAAAAGGAAACTCAGTCCAGACCTTCCATCCGAATGCCATCGGCAACAGCAAATGCCAGGCTCATATCCAATGTGATTCTATCATCATGGATCATGCAGAGGTAGGTTCAATCCCTGAAATCAGGGCAAAAAATATCGATGCAGCTATCATCATGAGGCAGCAATCGGCAGGATAAACGACGAGCAGCTTCTCAAGCTCCGTACACTCGGACTTACAGAGGAAGAGGCAGAGGAAGTTATCATACAGAATTTCTTAAACTAAATCAGGCGTAAATAGAAACCCCGGAGCGTGATATTGATATGCTATCAAAGCATGCAATACGCTCCGGGATTTTACACTTACATTTGGGAGAAGTATACTAGAGTCTGTTGAGAGTCTGGTACGGATTAAAATAAGGAGTCAAAATGAAAGCGTATTATCATCTACCGGGATTGTTTGAATTTTATGAATTATACAAAGAATTTCTCCACTGTACCGCAAGCACCGGGAATATTTCTATGACTGGTGCGACATAGGCTCAATATACGGTGCACCGGCAGACTGCATATGGGGCGGAGGCCGCGTCGGTTTTGGTGAGCACGATCCGAAGGAAGTGCTTAAGCTGATGCAGGAATATGGGATATCCGCGAGACTTACCTTTAGCAATTCATTGCTTACTAAGGAGCATCTTCCTGACAAAAAATGTAACGAACTGT
>ENA-OQJH01000188-OQJH01000188.1-human-gut-metagenome-genome-assembly--contig:-NODE-188-length-37410-cov-4.306145_pt1 | contig 37410 bp, 48 predicted proteins | sample MGYA00242597_ERZ504763 | MGnify/ENA primary metagenome ERZ504763 (study PRJEB26092, sample SAMD00036359) | human gut metagenome | host: Homo sapiens | study: EMG produced TPA metagenomics assembly of... | reverse complement strand
GCAATGCTCTCAAACGAATTTTGTCCCTCCAGACGCTCGCCTTCTGATAAACTCCTTTTCTTTTTCAATGTTGGAAAACAAAAGTACCAGTGCCTCATTTACCATTCCGTTTTGTATCAGCGGCTCTGCCGGAGCGATCAGCTGTGTATCTATGATCCACTCCAAAAGTTCGTATTTGTCCTGAAAATGGTTATAAAATGTCGGCCGTATCACGCCTGCCTTATCTGTAATCTCTTTGATCGTAATCTTCTCGATCGGATGTTTTAATGCAAGCTCTTTAAAACTTTCTGCCAAAAGCGTATCTATCGCGCTCTTTCCCTGTCCAGTCATATCTCCCTCAAAGTTTTCTTACATAATCATTCTTCCAATGGTAATGCTAAGTCCTTCCGGATCATCCCGCAGATTGAGCATCTCGCCCGTCTCCACGATCCGTACCAGCGGTCTTAACGAAAAGTCCCTGAAATTCTTCGCCACAATACCATGCTGCCCGTTCGACAGCAATACTTCGCATCCAATCGGATATACCGCCATTCTGCGTAAAAATATATTGACTAACTTCGGGTCAAATTCTGCTCCCGCCATCGCCATCATATATTCGATTGCATCCGCCGGCGAGAGCTGTTCTCTGCCGGGACGTTTCGAGATCATCGCATCATAACTGTCCGTGACTTTAATGATCCTCGCATATAACGGGATATCATCTCCGGATTTTCCGATCGGATAACCCTCACCGTTATACCATTCATGATGCATCATGACTCCGGCAGAAACAACGGCCGGAAAATGGTAGGATGTCCTTAAATATTCAGCACCAAGTTTCGGATGACTCTTCCACGCTTCCCGTTCAGCCCCTTCAAGCGGCCATTTTCCGTTGGCAATTTCTTCCGGTAAAAACTTCTTTCCTATATCATGCAGCATGGCTGCAATTCCAAGATCGTATAATTTGCTTCGCTCCAATCCGTATCTTGCACCCACCATGATCGAAAGCACACCGACATTTACGGAATGGTAATAAATATATTCGTCATAGTTGCGGATGTCCATCATATTAAACATTACATCGCCATTTTTCAAGATGTCTTCCACAACATTTTTCACAGTCATACGCAATTTTACTTCATCTACCGGCAATTCACTTTCATCCGTATCAAAATCAAACAGATCATGTATCAGCTTCAATGCATGACAGCGCACCTGCGGCGTGAGCACCTGCTGTATCTCAATCCCGCATGTAAATTCATCATCTATGTATATTCCAGGATATCCGAGAAACTCCAGGTTGGATATATATTCTGACGTCAGAAGCAGATGCTTTGCAAGAAGCAGTCTTCCCGCTCCATCATAAATATCCTGTCCAAGAGCCATTCCCGGCCTTAACCTGCTTGTCGGTATATAGCGCATGTACGTTTCCTTTCAAATTACAATACACTTATTTTATAACATTTATTCATCAAATTCAACTGTCACAAAGTACCCTTTTGGGGTTTCTTTGACATCTACAACCTTTCCTTCCCCTGATTTGATCCGTTCACTTACCGCATAGTTAGCAGACATTGCATATGCTTTCCCAAGTGTATAATAATAGGAACCCGGAAGTTTTCCCTCTGTGATCGGCAAAACATCTCCAACTTCAAGTAATCCCGTACGCTCCATTTTAAACTCTTCGCGTCTCATTTTCTTTCCTCGTCTTTCTTCTGCAATGAATATATCAAAAGCACCATTGTCACATCAAAAGCATTATAGTATAATATTGCTACATTCTCAAGAAAAATCACTTCCGGAGGCTCCTTACCATATGTTGTCAGAACACAAAGATACGATTCTGGAAAATTTCCTGTCGTCTGCGATCCGCACTTTAAATACTGATGAAATTTACAATATCCTGATAGATTCTCTCATTTTGATGCTGAATCCCCAGGGACTTTTACTAACACAGAATTTAAACACCAGACGTTCCTTTTACACTGTACGCAGATGGGAGATATTTTCTTTGAAAAAGATTACTCCGTTCCTTCTGACGCATTTCTCGAAGAGATACTGCACCAAAAAGGTTTTCTTGTAACAGGATCAGATTTTCTTACGGACAATCCTCTGTTAACTCCCCGGCAGAGCCGCTGGCTCGCACAGCAAAATATTCACGCAATTAAGGCGATCCGTTATCAGCAGGCTGTCATTGGTCTTTTGTATATTGCTGACGATGCGGACCGCATCTACACCGAAGAGGAACTTGTCTGTCTCGACCGTATCTGTTACTATGCTGCGTATCTTCTGCGCAACGCCAACCTGTATTATAATGCTTACCATGCTTCGATCACAGACAGTCTTACTTCCTTATATAACAGAAAACATGCCTTTGAATGTATCAAAGATGCCTGTTCGACGGATACCCCGATCAGTCTGATCCTGCTCGACATTGATGATTTCAAGCTCTACAATGAGCTTTACGGTGCCACGGAAGGAGATAATCTGATCACGCTCTGTGCACAGGCAATCCTTTCAAAGATCAGCGTCTGACCTCGCATTCCGTTATGGTACAGATGTTTTTATGATACTGACACAAGGGGATGATCCCACCAGTGCAGGTGCACTTGCTAATGAGATCATCCATAATATCATCAGTCTGCGGAGCAAAAACGATACCGTGTGGGACACAAGCATTACCTGTGGTATATCCACTTTTCCATCTATTTCTCCAGATGCGAAAACACTGCTCCATAATGCAGAACAGGCGATCTATTATGGTAAACTAGGGGGCAAAGGTCACCTTACCGTTTACCGGACCGGTCTTGAGACACGTTCCACCGATTCGAACTTAAGAACTGCATACGAACGTGTTGCGCCTACCATCTATGCACTGACCGCTGCGATCGATGCCAAGGACAGCTACACATTTATCCATTCCATGAATGTGTCGAAATATGCTGTGATCTTAGCCAGAGATCTTGGCATGAGTGAAAATGACATCGAACTTGTGCGTGATGCCGGTATGCTGCATGACATCGGAAAAATCAGTATTCCGGAACGCATTTTACAGAAAACCTCGCAGCTGACACCGGAAGAATATGAGATCATGAAGACACATGTTGAAAACTCCACAAAAATGATCCGTTATCTGCCGCATATGGATTATGTAATTCCTGCAGTACTTGGTCATCACGAACGGTATGATGGCACGGGATATCCGCGTGGTCTTGCCGGTGAGGATATTCCTTATATGGCAAGAATACTTACCATCGCCGATTGTTTTGATGCCATGACTGCCAGACGTCCATACAAAAAGCCGCTCTCTGTCTCCTATGCTGTCAGTGAACTGAAAAAAACAGTGGAACACAGTTTGATCCGGAATTAGTCAACGTATTTATCCGGCTTATCAATGAAGGTAAAATTACAGTATAGCGCAGTCTGGGCAATCAGATGCAGCTTGCTCAAATATTCTATTATCACGAACCAAAAAGTGTCCCTGAAAATCTTTTATCCAGATTTTCAGGGACACTTTTTATATCTGTTTCTCTTTCTTTCCGCTTAATCACTTAATCGATTTCTTTATAATCTACGTCGACTGCTTTCGCTTCCTGCTCCATATCTTTCACCGTCCGCACCGTCTTTGTCACAACCCACAGATCACTGATTCCATCATAGATCAGGGCTGCTCCTACAAACTGCATGGCAAGTTTGACCATGCCAAACGCATTGACAATGCAGAGCACGCCAAATGCAATACTGATAATGGCAATGATCAGCATAATCCACCATCTGTCATATCCGCCATTCTTTGATTCTAACGCCATTTTCACATCCTGCACACCGTGAACAGCAAGTATCACACCGATCACGATCGGTACCAGGCTCACGATACTGCTCGGTTTTAAGAAGATCCATACACCGACGATCAGCACGATCAGCCCAAGGATTCCGGTGAACATATAACCGTTTCTATTGGTAATATAGGAAAACAGTTCTACCCCTCCAAGAATGATAAGTCCTGCGGCAAGCACTTTACATACGATATTGATCGTCTCTCCCGGCCATACGATCAGAACCACGCCCAATGCGATGCATAAAACTGCTGACATTATTGCATCCGCCTTTACTCTCTTAAAAAATCTTTCATACTCTGCCTCATTTCCCGCCACACATGTTCTTATATGTGGCGCATTTTAATTCACCTCATATATTGCCTTAATTTCCCCTATTAGAATAACATTTTTTTATTTTTTCGTAAACATACATTCTGTTTCAGTTGTCTATTTTTTGCTGTGGTGTTACAATGAGCGCAGTTCATTCATGAAAGGAGTTTTCTCTATGGGAAAAGAAGTAAAAACAAATGCCATGCGCATTTTAGACCGCAATAAAATACCTTATGAAATTATCAATTATGAGTGTGATGAATTTATAGACGGTCTACATACCGCAGAAAAGACCGGTGCTCCAGTAGAACAGTCGTTTAAAACGCTCGTTATGTCCGGCAAGGCTGCCGCCGGCGGGAACAGACAGTATTATGTTTTTGTCGTACCGATCGCAGAGGAAGTCGATCTGAAAGCAGCAGCAAAATGTGTCGGTGAGAAATCACTCGAAATGCTTCATGTAAAAGATCTGACACCACTTACCGGATATGTGCGCGGCGGCTGCTCTCCGCTTGGCATGAAAAAGCAGTTCCCGACGGTAGTACATGAAAGTGCTGCATCCTTTGATAAGATTTATATCAGTGGCGGACGTGTCGGCACTTCCATTACGGTCAACCCGGATGCACTCTTAAAAGTGACTCGCGGACAGTACGCAGATATTATCCAGCATAACTAAAGACAATTCGGGTGTCAAAAGTTGTGAACCACCTTTTGCACCGAACTTTATTATTTCCTTATAATTGTGCTATTTTTGTTCCTAACTTGTCATCTCTGCACCTTCGCCTCTGGCAAGATCCATGATCTTCTGAAGTTCAGCGCCTTCTACTGGTGCAACACCGTGATCGATATGTTTCCATCCTCTAAAAATTCGCCCAGCATACGGACATCCTTTTCTTTGGACATTTCAATCGTATAGTAACCTGCTTTTCCGGTTTTTGGATTGATCGTCAGATAAATACGGTAGCAGAGTGGCGGAACTAACCCTTTTTCCGGGAGATCCACACGGACTAATGTCAGATCCTCTGCAATGTCAAGTGCCATAACGGAATAATCATTCTCAGTGTATGGATTTAACTTCGGCTCCTTGAACACGCCTGCAAAAATCTCATTGATAAAAGCCTCTTTTTCATCGCACAGTTTGTTCATGAACTCCTGTTTCTCAGTAAACAGACGCTTCGGTAATACGCCAAACTCAACCTGGCGTTTTACAAATACCTGGAACTGTGCCGGTGTCATCTTCACCTGTTTCATCTGCGCTGCACGTTTTGCTGCCTGCTCATCAGCCTCATGTAACTTCTGTACAAGTTCTGTCTTTAATACGAGGTTGTCAGAAAACGGATTGATCACCATTCCTGCAAGTTTTAACTCCGGTTTTACAACGATATTATTACATGCCGGGAATGGCATATTAAGCATCGCCTGGCTCTTTGGCTCTTCCGGAATCTGCTCTTTTGACGTATATACAACCAAAAACTGCTCTTCATTACTATTCTTTAAAAAACATGGAATCGGGCGATCTGGTGCCTGCAACATCGCCGGTACGAACAGCTTTGTCGGACGGAGCAGATTAAGAACCGTGGTAAGACGTTCTTTGGTCCGGTCTGCGGCGTATTCCTTAATAGCCTCCTCAAGTCTGTCGTTCGTGATTTCCATTGTCATTTTCTCTTCCATAATTTCCCAATATCCTTTCCTGCAAAAACCTGCCCAAAACTTACGGACATCTCATTATACCACACCCCCCGCAAAAAATGAATGTTTTTTTTAGCTCCAGCGCCCGCCGGATGATACAGCCTGCCCTGTTGCTTCTTTTCTATTTTCCCTATTTACCTTTTCACCCAGACAGCTTCCGAATACTAACAGTTCATGTGCAAACAAAGGCATGGATGCAAGCACTAACAGTTTTACCCATTCAAGCAGTGTCAGTCTGCAGGTTCCAAACAGAACGACAAAATAAGGTACCTCCGTCACAAGCAGCTGCAGTCCCATCCCGATCACAAACGCAGCGATCATCAACCGGTTTTCCAGGTGATTCATCCGGAACAATGACGTTTCAACATCACGCATGCCGATCGCATGAAACAGCTGTGACATTCCAAGCACTGTAAATGCATAGGTCTGACAGCGGTTTAAAAGCTCCGTGTCCACAAGCAGTGTCCTTATCGCAGCCGGTGTGATCTGATTTCCCGCCCGGAGCAGAATCCCAACCGGGAGCTGCAAAAATGCCACCATACTGATCAATGCGATCAGCGCTCCATAAAAGCAGGTACAGTTTAATCCACCGCCCGCAAACAGGCTCTCATCTTTTCCACGCGGTGGTCTGTCCATATAGCTTTTATTTTCTTCCTCATCCACACCAAGTGCAAGCGCCGGAAGGGAATCTGTGATCAGGTTGATCCAGAGAATGTGGCTTGATTTTAACGGTGCCGCAAAACCGCACGCCACAGACACAAGCATTGTTATGATCTCCCCAAAATTAGAGGAGAGCAGAAATATCACGGATTTACGGATATTTTCATAAATGCATCTTCCCTGCGCGATGGCCTTTGCGATCGTTGCAAAATTATCATCCGTCAGCACGATATCCGCCGCATTTTTTGCCACATCCGTTCCCGCCTTTCCCATGGCGATCCCGACATCCGCTGCTTTTAGGGACGGCGCATCATTGACGCCATCTCCCGTCATCGCAGTAATCTCTCCGTTTTTCTTGCATGCCGCCACGATACGCACTTTGTGCTCCGGTGAGACATGTGCAAATACACGCACCTTTTTTATCTTCTCCGCGAGCATTTCATCCGTCATTTCCATTAATTCCTCCCCGGAAATGCATTCGTTTTCTTCCGAAGCAATGTGCAGTTCTTTCGCAATCGCAAACGCCGTGTCGATCCGGTCCCCCGTGATCATGACCGTCTTTACACCCGCACGGTAAAATTCCTGCACAGCATCCTCTGCCTCCGGGCGTATGGGATCTGCCATTCCGACAAACCCGATAAACGTTAACCCGTTTTCCTTTAAACCGGAGGCCGGATTTCTCATTCCAAGTGCCAGTACCCGGAGTGCCTCCCCGGTAAACGCATGGATCACCTGATCGATCTCTCTGCGTTTCTCCGGCGTCATTGGAATCCGCCCGCCACCTTCCAGCAGAAATGCAGAGCGCTCTAAAATTTCATCCGGTGAGCCTTTGGTATAAGAAACATTTTCTTTTTCCCCACGATGCAGAGTTGTCATCATTTTCCGTTCAGAGTCAAATGCGATCTCCTGCGTTCTCGGAAAACTTTCTTCTAAACGCTCTCTTTGTATCTCAAACCCTGCCGCCATATCGAGCAGCGCAAGTTCTGTCGGATCGCCGATCCGCTCTCCACGGATGGACGCATCGTTACAAAGTGCATATCCCTCCAGAAAATACCGGTCTTTTCTGCGGTTTAACCGCTTTGGCTCACAGATTTTCCCATCCGTATAACATTTTGTCACCGTCATACGGTTCTGCGTCAGCTTCCCGTCTTATCCGAACATACCACACTCACACAGCCTAAAGTTTCCACACTCGGCAGTCTTTTCACAATCGTATTGACCTTTACCATGCGTGATACCGAAAGTGCCAGTACCATCGTAACGATCGCCGGCAGTCCTTCCGGGACTGCTGCGACCGCCAGTGATATCGCGGTGATCAGCATTTCTGCGACATTGCGTCTCTGCAAAACCGCCATCACAAACAGCAGGATACACAAAAAACGGAAACTGTACCAAGAATTTTCCCAAGATCCGCAAGTCTTTTCTGCAACGGTGTCAGTTCCGTTTTTGTCCCGGAAAGCAATTTTGCGATACCGCCTATTTTCGTATCCATCCCGATTGCAGTGACGATCCCCTCCCCACGGCCGTATGTGACATTTGTGGTCATATATGCCTCGTTCTGATCGGTCGTATTTTTTGAGACCGGGACAGATTCTCCCGTCAGCGCCGACTCCTCGATTTTTAAATTAACCGCTGATATGATCCGGATATCTGCCGGCACCTGCCGCCCTGCCTCAAGACAGACAATATCCCCGGGAATCAGATCAGCAGCAGGAATCTCCCGGATTCCATCCTCATCATGGATCAGGGCATGCGGGCTTGTCATTTTTTCCAACGCCTCTAACGCCCGTTTCGCCTTTCCCTCCTGGATCACTCCGACCACGGCATTTAACAGTACTACTGCAAGTATAATGCACATATCTCCATATTCCCGCAGCAGCAGGGATATTGCCGCAGCCGCAAACAAAATAAAAATAAGCGGATCGCAAAGCTGTTCCACAAAACACGACAGCATCGATTTCTGTTCTTCCTTATCCAACAGGTTGTATCCCCGCTTCTGCCCATTTCCCTGTTCCTTTGACTTCTCCTGCATCATAGCCTCCCTACCGCATACTTTCACACAGATATCCCGGCGGAGGGTTTTTGAATTCATAGGACATAATTTCCTATGAATTCAAAAAAGCCTGCCCTCATAATCTGTGATTACCACATCTTATGAGGACAGGCCATAATTCATGACAACGGATTCGCCTATCTTAAAACAAATTTGCCAACGATCTCACGGAGCTCGTCTGCACAGGAGTAACACTCAGATACCATATCATGTGTAGCACCTGTTTTCTCCACCATACCGCTTGTCTTTGACGCAATATCGGATACACCGACTGCTGCTTCTCCCACAGTATCGTTGATACCGCTTAATGCCTGTGCGATCGACTCGATCAAATCCGAGAGCTGCAGCATAGAATCTTTTACCTGATTCATGTTGGACTTGAATACATCTGCATCATCCTGATACTGGGCACCTACCTGTTCAAATTCTTTATAATCTTCAAGTACGGTCGTCTCCAAAAATCCGGTTGTCTCACTTAAGCACTCTGTCATATTACCAACTGCTTCATTGACAGCCTTTACAATATTACCGATATCTGCGATTGCTTTTGAGGTCTGGTCTGCAAGACTTCCGATCTCTGTTGCAACAACTGCAAATCCACGTCCTGCTTCTCCGGCTCTCGCAGCCTCAATACTTGCATTCAATGCTAAAAGTCCTGTCTGGGAAGAAATTTCCATAATGGTGTTAGTCAGCTCATTGATCTTTTCAACTGCCTTTGATCCCTCGATCGCCTTTTCGGATTTTTCTTTCACATTCGTATACATTTCCATGGTACGGTTACTTGCAGTTACTGTCTTATTACACAGATTCTTTGCTCTGTCCATAACCTCATTGGAAACATCTGCACCTTTTTCAGCCATTTCTGTAAGTCTGTCAGCTTCCTCTTTCATGGTGCCGACATTTTCATTGATATTTACAGTCGTTGCTGCAGTCTCCTGCATACCCGCTGCAAGCTGCTGGCTGGTTGCGGAGTTATCTGAACACATGTGATCCACCGTCTCAGTTACCTGTTTTAATCCATCTACATTTCCGGTAATCTGCTGGCTTGCTGTGTCAATATTTGCAACCATTTCACGCAGATTTCTTCTCATAGCACGGAGTTCCCGCGCCATAAAACCGGTTTCGTCTGTTCTTTTACATAAACCGTCACTCTTTGCATTATGACTGAAATTCAGATCTGCAGTATTTTTGATAATCTCTGTCAGATGTTCCAGTGGTGTACAGATGAAGCGGCTTAACAGATATCCAATAATCACACAGACAACAAGTGTAATTCCTGCTGTTATACTCATAAACCAGATCATCTGATTAACCGGTTTTACAATCTCATCTTTGTCAGCAGTTACAACCACGATCATATGGTCTGGTGTCAGCGCATATCCGGCATACTTGATTCCGCCATTAAATTCATATTCAACAACAGCATCCTCCGGAACAGTTCCGGACGCAAGCTGTGATACCACCTCTTTAACACAGTGTTTTCAACTGGCTGCCCAATCTTATCTGCGGTCGGATGATAGATCATCGTACCATCTTCTGATACCAGATATGCATATGCACTCTCTACTCCTGTCATGTTGATCTCACTTATGATTTTCGAATATTCTTCATCTGTTGCAATATCTGCCGGAATATTCCCGATCGTCTGTGCTCCCATCTCTGCAAGACTCAGAATATAATTTGAATTTACGTTTTCAACAACTTTCCTCGATTTTGAACTGGCATTGATCACACTCCCTACAAGAGACACAACAACAATAAAAACCGCCAGCAAAGTAATTTTCGCTGAAATTGAATGAATGTTACTTTTTCCTGTTTCATCGTACCTTTCTTCCGTATCAAATTTGAACACGGTTTCCCCTTCTTAGTGTTTTTCAGAATTATAGCACAATTTTATTTGAAATGCATTTTGTTTTCATTAAAATTTCAAAATTACTTATTATAATTTTTAATGAATTAAAATAAGACCCTGTTAACAGGATCTCTCTTTAGAAGAATCTCTATAATGCCGGCGACCGGAATCGAACCGGTACTGTATTTCTACAACAGGATTTTAAGTCCTGCGCGTCTGCCAGTTCCGCCACGCCGGCATTTTCCATATGTACTGCCTCCTATATTCAAAGGCTTTCACTCACGAGCTACTTAAAAATGCCTTCCTACCGGACAATACACAATGGGCAGAGTGATTCGAACCACCGAAGCAAATTGCAGCAGATTTACAGTCTGTCCCCTTTGGCCACTCGGGAATCTGCCCATTTATCAGATACGCAAAATGCGCTCTGACAAGAAAAGATTATAGCATAGCAGCTTCTATTATGCAAGTATTTTTTGTCCGAAAGCCATACCTTAAAACCTGAAAACTAATTTTCTGATCTGTCATACATCAAAATAACTGCGGAATATTTCTGCAGGCTTATTTTGAGTACTCCATCCGCAACTTCATACTGTTTTGGCATCAGTGAATAGCCCGTCTCATTTGAAATGATCACACGCTCTAACACTGCTTTTTTCGGTATTCCGCACTGCCATACTTCAAGTTCCACATCACGTTCCTGTTCCTTATTATTCACAAGGACAACAAACTGCTCCCTGCGGTTAAATCTCGCGTAACAAAGGAGATTATCATCTCCTCGGAGATTATCGTCTCCTCGGAGATTATCGTCTCCTCGGAGATTATCGTCTCCTTTTAAAAACATAAGGGAACCGGTGCGGAGTGCTTCATGTTCTTTATGAATGCGGATAATATCACGATGAAAATCGATCAGGACAATGTCCTCTTTCCCCCATGGATAGGTACGTCTGTTATCCGGGTCTGTGAATCCGCAGAGCCCTGCCTCATCACCATAATAAATGGTAGGTGCACCCGGCCATGTCATCTGGACAACCACTGCCTCACGAAACACCGCCGGTTTAATTCCTTCCTCAGCAGCTGCCGTGCCAAGTGTTGCTGCACGTCCCACTTTTTCGTTAGTTCTTGTCATGAATCTGGAATGATCATGATTTGAAAGCTCATTCATGGCACACAAAAGCTGCGATGTCTGGAAACTTGCCATATAATGACGCATGGAGTCTTCAAAATCTTTCACGCTTCCCTTTAACTGTGGTTTTGCCTCATCGCTGTGTTTTTCCATACCGGTCAAAAACCAGGTCAGCGGCTCCATGAATGCATCATAGTTCATAACGGTATCCCACTGGTCACCTTTCTGGAGCCATTCCTTCGGGTCACCGTAATGCTCTGCTAAAATAATTGCATCCGGGTTTGCCGTTTTCACTGATTTACGGAAATCTCTCCAGAACTTATGGTTCATCTCCGGGGAATGTCCTAAATCTGCAGCAACATCAAGTCTCCAGCCATCCGCATTGTATGGCGGAGATACCCATTTTGCTGCAACACGCATGATATCATCATACAGTTTTTCAGAGCCTTCATAGTTGAGTTTTGGCAGCGTATCATGTCCCCACCAGCCTCGTAGGTCGTATTGTACGGCCATGCAAACTGATCCTGGAAGCCAAAGAAATTGCGGTACGGACTGTCTTTGGAAACAAAGGCTCCATCCTCATAATCGCCGCTTACCTGATAGATTTCCTCGCGGTCAAGCCATTTATTAAATGATCCACAGTGATTGAACACACCGTCTAAGATCACTTTCATGCCACGCGCATGGATCTCTTCTACCAGCTCTGCAAAAAAACGGTTGCTCGCCTCAAGATTTTTCTTATTGGTCACACGGTTGATATAGCGTTCAGCCTTTCTGTTATCACTCACACCGTCTTTTAACAGCCCGCCGCCGTCCTCAACGATTTTTCCATAATGCGGGTCAATATAATCATAATCCTGGATATCGTATTTATGATTGGATGGGGACACAAATAACGGGTTAAAATAAATTACTTCCACACCCAGATTCTGCAGATAATCCAGTTTCTGTCTGACACCCTCTAAGTCACCGCCATAAAACTCTGCCACGGAAAAATCAGACGGGCACTGATCCCAGCTGTCCATCTTTCTGCTGGTAGAACGGATATAATAGTACTCATCGGTCAGCACATCATTCGACGTATCGCCGTTGTAAAAACGGTCGACTAAGATCTGGTACATAACTGCACCCTTTGACCATTCCGGTGTTGAAAATCCCGGAATAATGCAGAAACGGTATTCGTCACGTTTTTCCTTGCTGACACCATAGCGGTCATAATATACATTTAACAGACCGCTTGCCACTTTAAAATAATAGTAAAACGGCTCCTCTCCGAGTGTGAATTTTACCTCATAATAATCAAAGGCTCCCTCGGTCTCTGTCTTTTTCATTTTATATTTTTTATCTCCGGTACACAGCCATACGATATCGACATTATCACGCGCTGTACGGAAACGGACAGTCACTTCATCCCCTGCATCCGGTTCCACCGGCTGTCTGTAATCTGCCGTTCCATCCGAAAAAGTGCATTCTTTTTTAACAGCGGACGCATCTGCATAATATATCTCTGTATACGGTTTAACTCATAAACTGATTCTTCCTGGTTCATGTAATTCCTATTTTCCTTTCTTTGCGAAAATTTACGAAAACTCTTCATTTATTATAACACAGAATGGTACTTTCGCAACGTCTAAAACTGCATTTATACAAATAATAACACACAAACAAGTCTACTGACCATAAAAATCTGAAAGACACTGCAAACCTTATATCCTGTTAGATATACATAATACCAGGACCTAAAATCTATTTACACAGATAATTTCGCGTTATATAATTTTCGTATGGAATTTTTAATTTAAAGGAGGATCTCAGGTTGACTGACAGTGATATCAAGCTTTTTTCGATGTCTATTTTAATAATTTTATCACCAGCATTTCCTGGGATGAACAGATTCATGCTCCGGCTGCAAAAGAAGAATGGATCAGATGCCTGAAAAACTGTGGGCGTTCAAGATATCAGCTTTGTATCGAGGATGATCTTTTATTCCATTCATTTTTCACGCACTTAAAAGAAGATAAATCTACTTTAAGCAACAGCCAGTATGATCTGGTCTTAAGCTATTGCCATAAACTTTATTACAGCCAGTATAATGAACCATCCCTGCAGCTTCGTTTTGCAAAAGAGCTGATTTCTCATTATGAAGCAAATAAAGATGTGGAGAGTCTTATTTTTCTCTACACCTGCGCCGCCTATTCCGCACTTCAGCTTTCCCGCACAGGCGATCATAAGATGGGGCTGCGCTCAAGTGACTATTACAAAAAAGTTGTAGCACTGCGCGATAAGATCGACACATTTCAGGTACCGGAAAGCCGCGATTATATTTTTGTCGCCTATGATAACCTGATCCGTGTTGAGCCGTTTCTTCACAATCTGCCGATTGAGGAGGCATATCAGTTCTTTTAGACTGATCGAACTGCGCAAGCAGGAAAAGTTCTGCCGTTACGATACGGTCAATCCGCGCATTCCCAAAATTGTAAATAAAACGATCAACAATTTTCTCTCCTGCGAAAATGACCTGCTGCTTTTTGATATTGAATTTCCGGATTCACTGCGGCTGCATTTATCTGAACTGACACTGCAGCATTATACAAGTCCTTAAGCACAAGGGTTCCATTTACGACTGTCCGCCCGCCCTCGTATTTCAATATTATCGTCTCATGGCAGAAGAAGAGGCATTAAGCTGGGACGAAGCTTATTCGGTCGTAGATGATTATTATACCCGAAAAAAGAAATGATTCCGGATGAAACAGAACTGGATTATCTGTCCTTTTATGTGGATCTTCCAATTCTTCTGATGCACTTTCTGTCCCATACCACCCTTTCCGAGGCAGAAAAAGATCGCAGAAACCTCACTTACCGCAGTATGGTCATTCATTTTCTGTCGACAAGACATTACCGTCTGCACACATACTCGCAGTATGATGGTATGCGTATGGCATGTTTTCATCCAATCGTGCTTGATACGTTCCACCACCCGGTTGAAAAGACAAACTTTATCCTTGATCTGATCGTTTCTAGTCATCTGGCAACACTGACACACTCCGTTATGGTTTCCTATCTGGCGGAGGCGCTTTTAAAATATATTTTCGATGATAAGCCAGAGCTTCTGATCTGCCGGCACTTGGTTCGACGGTTTCTGAAATTCAGAAAAACCGCACGCATATCATTGATTTCGCCGTGCAGGGTTCGATGCTTCACGATATCGGTAAAAACGGAATCGTCCCGATCATCAACACGCAGCACCGCAGGCTGACGGATTACGAGTTTGACCTGATCCGCATGCATCCGGAAACGGGAGCAAGATCTCGCCTCTGTTCCTGATTTTGCGTGTTATGCAGATATCGCACATGGACATCACCGCACTTATGACGGCACAGGCGGTTATCCGGATGACTTTGACATCCTCCATTCACCGTGCCGCCCGGTCATTGATCTCGTGCACATCTGTGACTGCTGGATGCCGCTACGGATACTTAAGCCGCAACTATCACAATGCAAAAGATTTTGATACCGTGCTTTCGGAACTGGCGGATGGCCGTGGCACACAGTATAATCCGAATATCATTGACCTGATCCTGGATCATCCGGATCTTCAGAAAGAGCTTGCCTCTTTAATCGGACCAAACCGCGAAAATATCTATTATGATGTATACCGCACTTTTGCGAACAAACAAAAATAACCATGCGATTTTAACCGCATGGTTATTTTTCAGAAAAAAGATAGCTATCGGCTAGCTATCTTTTTAGGAGAAGGTATTTTTACTATGGGGTATAGCAAAAAAATATATATAATGTATTGGGGGGTTTTTACAGTAATTATAATAGCATGAGCGGCAGGATAAGTGTGCACAAATTTGAAGTTTTTTTTTACCGCCCAAACTATACAAAATAAACAGTACCTTAGTACCGGTTTAAAAACTGGTACTAAAATTATGCACAAACGATTGCGCATCAGATTTCCCAATAGTTTTCATGGAAGATCACTTTGCGGTAAGTTCCGAAGGTCAGCCAGTGGTTCCAGAATTCTGTATCCGTCTCTCCCTGTCCATATCCGTCTAAGAATGCCTGCAGATCTTTCTGCGATTTCACATTCACGGCAAATCCTCTTCCGTTGACAACCGGAACTCCTGAGTAGCGGTAATCTGCTAATGGAAGGATCGCCTCGATCTTATTGTCACGCACCTGTACGGCAGCCTGATCTCTTAAGATCAAAATATCAAAGTACTCCGGATATTCATAAGTCTCGCTCTTCGTCGGGATCTCATCTCCCACGGTGTAGGTCTTCTGCTCCGGTTTATGTTTCGCAATCGAAGATTTCTCCATGTTATAGTAAAACTCCTCGAAAATATCTCCGCGCGCTTTTAAGTCTCCGTAAACAAATACCGGTTCCTCTGTCTCATTGCCGCTTGCAAACTGCTCCACGACACCGCAGGCGGAAGTCATGTTGGTCACACGGTCGATTAAAATCAGTTCACCCATGGTCTTATGTTTTTTGAATACATCAAGCGGTATCTTTTCGTCTAACACAATGCTGCAGACTGCGATCTCATTTTTTCCCAATATATCGGTCGGATGATGCTCCCCGGTATTGACATCGATCTTATAGGAGATCTCTGTCACAGTTCCTGTGATCAGTTTGGTTCCGAGTTTGATAAAGTAATCGCCTCCGGCTGACAGGTTATTGTCATCCATCCAGAGAAGCGTTGTCGTAAATTTCTGCGCCGCCGTGATGCCGCTGCCATTTTCCAACACACATCCTCTTGAGACGTCGATCTCTTTGTCTAACTGGATCGTAACCGGCTGTCCGGTCTGTGCGGTATCCGCCTCTTTTCCGGCTACTAAAATGCTCTTTACACTGGCGGTCTCATTGCCCGGCAGTACCGTTAAGGTATCACCCACATGCACCTCTCCGGCCTCGATCTGTCCCTGGAAACCACGGAAAGTATGGTTCGGACGGCACACGCGCTGTACCGGCATATAAAATCCCTGCTCTTTTGCCTTTTCAGTCACATCGACTTCCTCAAGGTAAGTTAAAATCGGTTCGCCGGTGTACCATGGAATGTTATCGGATTTCTTTGTGACGTTATCGCCCTCTGTCGCAGACACCGGAATGATCTTGACTCTCCAGTCCAAGTTCGCCGGCAAGCTGTAAAATCTCTGCCTGGATCGCATTAAATTTTTCCTGGTCATAGCCGATCAGATCCATCTTGTTTACCGCAAATACAAAGTAGCGGATTCCCATCAGCGCACAGATCCTTGCATGACGTCTTGTCTGCACCAGCACACCCTGTGTCGCATCCAGAAGAATGATCGCAAGGTCCGCAAAGGAAGCTCCCACTGCCATGTTTCTGGTGTACTCTTCATGACCAGGTGTATCTGCCACGATAAAGCTTCTGCGGTCTGTTGTAAAATAACGGTATGCAACGTCGATCGTGATACCCTGTTCACGCTCTGCCATCAGACCGTCAAGCAGCAGGAATAATCGATGGCCCCCTCTCTGCTTCCGACTTTACTGTCTAATTCGAGTGCTTTTTCCTGATCTGCATAAAGCAGTTTTGCATCGTATAAAATATGTCCGATCAGTGTGGATTTTCCGTCATCCACACTACCGCAGGTGATAAATTTAAGTAAACCTTTCATCTAGAAATACCCCTCCCTTTTTCTACGTTCCATGCTGCCTGCCGCCTCGTTGTCGATCACGCGGCTGGTACGTTCTGAAGATACGGCTGCAAGTGTCTCGTCAATAATCTCATCCAAAGTCTCCGCATCGGATTCCACACCACCGGTCAGCGGATAACATCCCAATGTACGGAAACGGACTTTTTCATCTCCGGCTTCTCACCCTCACGGAATTTGAAGCGGTCATCATCCACCATAATGATGTTGCCGTCTCTGTATACGACCGGACGCTCTTTTGCAAAATAAAGCGGTACGATCTCAATGTTCTCACGTTTGATGTACTGCCAGATATCTTTTTCTGTCCAGTTTGAGATCGGGAAGACACGGATGCTCTCGCCTTTATTGATCTTGGTGTTATACAGTTTCCACATCTCCGGTCTCTGGTTTTTCGGGTCCCATGCCTGCGCCTCGTTACGGAAGGAGAAGATTCTCTCTTTCGCACGGGATTTTCCTCGTCACGGCGGCCGCGCCAAATGCTGCAGTAAACTCATATTTTTTAAGCGCCTGTTTTAATGCCTGTGTTTTCATGATGTCGGTGTAAGCGGAACCGTGGTCAAACGGGTTGATGCCGGCGTCCACACCTTCCTGATTGGTGTAAACTAACATCTCAATGCCGTTCTCTTTTGCGATGCGGTCACGGAACTCGATCATCTCACGGAATTTCCAGGTCGTATCGATATGTAAAAATGGGAAAGGCGGCTTCTCCGGGTAAAATGCTTTCATGGCGAGGTGCAGCATTACCGAGCTGTCCTTTCCTATGGAGTAAAGCATTACCGGTTTTTCGCATTCGGCAGCTACTTCGCGGATGATGTAGATCGCCTCTGCCTCCAGTTCGTCCAAATGTGATAATCCACTCATAAAATATCCTCCTCTATTTTGCTGTGTTTTAATATTTGTTGGCGTCTTTTTTATTGATCCGTACGACGGTCTTGTTGCCGTCGGGTGCGGTGACAGTCCAGAGGCGGTAGTCACCGTCCTCTCTGGTGGTCAGGGTGCTGCCTCTGCCGCCGATGTCGGCCCCTAAGAAGAAGTCTATGGCTTCGGCCCTGCATTCTTTGACGCAGGAGGTGCAGCCCCAGCAGTCTCTCGGCTCTTTGATGTATGCCTTGCCGTCTGCGTCTGCCTTGATCAGATTTCCCGGACAGACTTCGATGCAGCGTCTGCATTTTACGCATTTACTTTTATTGATCGCTATGCTCACAGGGTACCTCCTTTCTGACCAAAATCCGGTGTCTGTGTCAGATCACGGAACAGAATTTTGATTTACCGTTTTCATAGACGGAATTGACTGCTTTTTTATCCCAGTCATCTTTTGTTCCCGGATAGTCCATGTTCTGCCCAAAACCTCGCCAGCGTGTCTCTTTCCGCGCTTTTAGATGTGCGATGACGCTTTTACATACGACTAAGCGTTCCTTTACTTCGTAAATATGTAACAGGTCATCCGTATCTTTTGCGGTCAGATCTTTGGTCAGTGCGAAAAGCTGGTCAATTTTTTCTTCCGCGATATTGAGCTGTTTCTCATTGTAGCGGTAATTCGTTCCGATCCCGCCTGCGTAGGCATCCATGACTTTCTGCATGGCTTCCTCGATCTGTTCCGTGCCAAAGAATGATTTTTTCTCTGCAAAACAGGACTCATATTCCTGATCGACTGCCTGTGCCAGCTTTTCTAACTGTTCCTTTGAAGCCTGTCCTTCTGACTGCTGACCTTCCTCTTCCTGCTTCAGATCCTTTAGAATCGTCTCCGCCGCGATCTCGCCCTCCACGAGTGCTCCGGTCACATATTTCTGCGGGCATCCTCCGGCGACATCCCCGGCTGCATAAAGTCCTTTTAATGTGGTTCTTCTCGCATCATCGATCCAGTAGCCGCTTGCGGTATGACCACCCACGATGTAAGGCTCGGTGCCCTCGATCTCGACATCCTGCTCATTCGGCTCTTTTCCGCTCTCGATCCATTTTAAAGTCTGGCTCGGTGCCATATTTAAATATGCCTTTAACAGATCTTTGCCCTGCTCTTCCTTAATGCCTTCCGTATGCAGGTAACACGGGCCTCTTCCCTCCTGATTCTCCGCCACGGTACCGTAGACACGCTCCTCAGTCGTAATGCCATATTTCGTCTCATAGACCTCTCCGAGGGAGTTGATCTGTTTTGCCCCGACGCCCTGTGCGATCGTTCCGGTCGGTGCGATCGTATCTTTACAGCGGAGTGCAATAAAACGCATCTCAAAAGTCGTCATTTCTGCTCCGGCTAAAATTCCCATCGCGTATCCCGCTCCGGTGTTAAACGGCGGATACCACATCTTGTGTCTTGAAAATCCCGGATTGTTCGGGCGGTAAAGTCCTGCCGCTCCGCCGGTCGCACATAAAACTGCTTTTGCAGAAAAAATGTATGCTATCTTCTCATTGACGTCAAATCCGTATGCCCCGGTCACTTTATCCTGCTCTGTAATGTAATCCGTGATGTTCACATGATTGATGACTTTCACGTTTTTCTGTGCTTTCACGGCTTCCGCTAAGATCGGCTTGATGTTCTCGCCGTTGATCTTGATATTCCGGTTACCTCTTGTCACATATTTTCCGTTTTCATCTTTTAAAATAACAAGCCCTAACTCCTCTAACTTCGCTGTCACACGGTTGAGTCCCTGCGACATGGAGAGCAGCAGGTCTTTTCTCACAATGCCATTGGCATCCTTCGTGGCATAGTCGACATAATCTTCCGGCTTTCTTCCCTCCGTGATATATGCGTTCAGGGCATTGACGCCGGCTGCAAGACAGCCGCTCCTTATGATATTCGCTTTTTCCGCGATCACAACCTTAAGCTCCGGGTTTTGCTCTGCGATAGTCAGTGCCGCATAACAGCCGGAAGTTCCACCGCCGATGATCAGCACATCCGATGTAATGATTTCTGTTTTCATATAATTCTCCATTTCTGCGCAGTTTTTTGCGCATATCAAGTTTGTGCCGGAGCACAAATCTTGCGTGTGAAAAATCTTATTTTTCACACTGATCCCCTTAAATATAAAACAGCTTCTCTGTTTCAATATTGGCATTTTCTACAATGTTTACATTCTGTGTGCCGTTTTCACCTGCCGGGAATGCAAACACCTGATAAATGAACACATTGACACGCTCGCCCTCTGTGATCGATGCCTCCTCTAACCTGCGGTTTGCCACAAGCAGCACATCATGTACTCTTACATGAAGTTCGACCTCTCTGCCGCGAAACATCACGCGCTCCACAACACCTTCCTCCACGGAAGAAGAAAAGCGGCTCTGCTCTGTCTTTTTTGTGACACTCACATGTTCCGGTCTCACCACCGCATGAAGCCCCTCACCTAATTCCTCATACCCATGGAAGCTGGTGATATTGCTGATTCTGGTCGGACTTCCCATGAACTCTGTGACAAACGGTGTCTTCGGCTGGCTGTAGATTTCGATCGGCGTTCCCGCCTGTTCGATATGTCCATGGTTGGTTATGATGATCTCATCTGCAACCTCAATTGCCTCATCCTGATCATGCGTGACAAAAATGCTGGTGATGCCGACTCTCGTAATCATCTCCCGAAGCCAGCTTCGAAGTTCCTGACGTACTTTTGCGTCAATGGCTGCAAACGGTTCATCTAAAAGAAGAAGTTCCGGGTTCGGCGCTAAGGCTCTCGCAAATGCAACCCTCTGTCTCTGTCCGCCGGATAACTGGTTCGGATAGCGCTTCTCAAATCCCTTTAACCCGACTAATTCCACCAGTCATCCACACGCCGTCTGATATCTGCCTTTTTCCATTTTTTTACATCCAGTCCAAATGCTATGTTATCATATACGGTCATGTAGCGGAACAGCGCATAGTTCTGAAACACAAATCCGATCCCGCGCTCACTCGCCGGTACATCATTGACGACTCTTCCATCAATGATGATCTCCCCCGAATCCGCATGTTCTAATCCGGCAAGCATTCGAAGGATCGTCGTCTTTCCGCTGCCACTCGGTCCGAGCAGCCCGATCAGCTTTCCTTTTCCAATTCCAAAATTGATGTCGTCGGATGCCTGAAAATCTTTATACTTTTTATTCACATGCCTAAGTTCTACATAATTTTGTTCCGCCATAATCCGCTCCATTTCCAGTAGTACATTTACTGCCATGCTGCACCAGCTGCTATGCTGCACCAGCTGCTATGCTGCGCCAGCTGCTATGATGCCTTAACTGCGCTGCTGTTACTTTTCTTCTCTGGCAGCCCTGCCTACGCTTCTTTGCCCTTGTGCTCCAACACACTCCGGAGCACTAAGATCACGACTGCCATACACACTAAGATCGCCGATACCGCAAACGCTCCGGTAAAATCATATCCCTGATACAAAAGTTCAATGTAAAGCGGCATCGTATTTGTTTTTCCCTGAAGGTGACCGGACAAAACAGATACCGCACCAAACTCTCCCATCGCTCTTGCCGTACAGAGCACGATTCCGTAAAGCAATGCCCATTTGATATGTGGGAAGGTAATTTCCGGAATCGTAAATCCGTTTGCTCCCATCAGTGCAGCCGCTTCCTCCTCGTCGGTGCCAAGCGTGGAGAGCACCGGGATGATCTCCCTCGATATAAACGGAAATGTCACAAACACTGTTGCAACCACGATTCCCGGTACCGCAAAGATCATTTTGATCCCCGCCGACCGCAGATACTCATAAAGGATACTCTGCCGTCCAAAGGTCAGGATATAGATCAGTCCGGCAATAACCGGTGAGATTGTAAGTGGAAGATCAATCAGCGTTGACAAGATCTTTTTGCCATGAAACTGGAATCGCGTGATACACCAGGATGCCGCAATTCCAAATATGGTGTTGACCACCACCGCGATCAGCGTTACTTCCAATGTAAGACCGATTGCCTTTAATGCATAATAATCGGTGACTGACGCCACAAATACTTTAATGCCCTCCCCAAACGCTGTGACAAGGACGTAGGTGAGCGGCAGGATCAACATCACTATGAGAAATAATGTGCTGATACCGATTAAGATCCATTTAAGTGGCCCTGAATTTTTTCTGATCTCCATAGCTTTCTCCTTCCTGTGATCTGATTTCTGCAAAACCTGACAGATATTCTGCCTGTCTCCATACATCTATCCTGCAATTTAGCTGCTATGCAACCTAGTTGCTATGCAATTCCGCTGACGATCTTTGACGCCCGGCTTTGCAGCCATGCATTGATAAAAAGGATCACAAACGCTGCCGCTAACATGACAAGAGCGATCGAAGTTGCACTCGCATAATCAAATTCCTGAAGCTTTGACATGATCATCAGCGGTGCGATCTCTGTCTCATAAGGGGTATTTCCTGCAATAAATACCACGCTTCCATATTCGCCAAGTCCTCTCGCAAAGGACATCGTAAATCCGGCGATCAGGGATGGTAAAATCTCCGGCAGGATCACACGGAACATCGTCTGCCTGCTGTTTGCGCCGAGGATATTTGCCGCCTCCTCATACTGGATATCTATTTTTTCCAAAACCGGCTGCACCGCCCGCACAACAAACGGAATTCCGATAAACACCAGCGCCACGATGATTCCGAGTCTTGTATACGCGATCTTAATTCCGAACTTCTGAAAAAATGCTCCTACCCAGCCCTCCGTCGTGGTCAGGTGTGTCAGTGCGATACCGGCAACTGCGGTCGGCAGTGCAAAAGGAAGTTCGATGATGCCATCCATGATCGCTTTTCCGGGAAAATCATATCTTACAAGCACCCAGGCGATGATCATACCCATGACCGCATCGATCGCCGCCGCCACGAATGCAGTAAAAAACTGACTGCATAGCTCGATAACACACGCGGTCTTGTGATTGTATCAAGAAATTCAGGAAATGAAAGTTTTGCTGAAAATACGACCAGCGAACATAACGGAATAATCACGATCAGTCCAAGCATTGTTATGGTAATTCCAAAAGACAGGCCAAAACCCGGTATGACTCTTTTATTTTTACTTTTACGCATGCAATCCTCCCTCTTCACTACCTGTTACGTTCATAGATCGTGTCAAAGATACCGCCATCCGAAAAATGTTTCTCTATCGCAGCATCCCATCCGCCAAAGTGACTGATATCTGCCATAGCAACATCCGTCACCATCCATTTTCCATCGGAAGGAAGTTCTGTGATCTCATGTGTTCCCTCCTCCGTGTAAAACTGTTTTGCAATGTCCTGATCTGCCGGACGGTAATAATTTTCTCCTGCAAGCTTCTGTGCTTCATCGGAATACAGGTAATTCAAATATTCCTCCGCAACAGCCCGGCTGCATCTTCTGTCAACCACTTCATCTACAACAGCTACCGTCGGCTGACAAAGCACCGATGCCGATGGAACAACGATCTCGTATTCTCCCGGTTCCTCCTGCATGGATAAAAATGCTTCATTCTCCCATGCAATCAGGACGTCACCCTGGCCATTCTCAATGAATGTGGTCGTTGAACCGCGTGCCCCGGAATCTAAGACCAGCACATTCTGATATAGTGTTTTCATATGCTCTGTGATGTCTTCCTCACTCTCGCCCTGTCCTTCAAAATAGTACCATGCCGCGAGATAATTCCACCTTGCTCCACCGGAAGTCTTTGGGTTCGGAGTGATAACACTGACATCCGATCTTAAAAGGTCATCCCAGTCTTTGATCTGTTTTGGATTTCCCTTTCTCACAAGGAATACGATCGTTGAGGTATAGGGAGCACTGTCGTCCGGAAACTCTGATGTAAATCCCGGATCGATCAGCCCGGAATCGGAGATCGTCTTGATATCACCCTCTAATGCAAGTGTTACCACATCGGCGTCAAGGCCGTTGGCAACCTCCAATGCCTGTTTTCCGGAACCGCCATGGGACTGGATGATCCTTACCTTCTGCCCGGTCTGCTCTTCCCAGTGTTTTTCGAACAAGGTATTGTAGGCCTGATATAATTCTCTGGTCGGATCGTAGGAAACATTGACGATCTCTACTGTATCCGCATCTGCCACACTGCCGCATCCGGCGAATGTTCCCATTGCAAGCATTGCTGCTGCAAGGATTGCTTCCATCCTCTTTCTCATTGTCCCTCCACTCCGTAAAACCTGCGTCACGCACAGGTAAAATCTGTGTCTGCTGTCCTGTAAAACTGTCTTAATATCTTATCATCTGTTCCTTTATTTTTTCTTTTTCATATATTTCCTATAAGATTACTAGGATTATAACTTTAGTTCGCTGATGTGTCAAGATATAATTGGAAAATTTTTTCAATTATTTATGGGGTTGTGTATTTCAAAAGATGTGCTCTGATTACAGATTAAAAAATGAACAAAAAAAATGAAACCTAGGGGTCAGGTTCCATTTTTAGGTAGAAGGTATTTTTACTATGGGGTATAGCAAAAACTATATATAATGTATTTGGGGGTTTTTACGGTTATTATAATAGCATGCCCCCGCAAATAAGTGTGCACAAAGTTCACAATTTTTCATCATTGTTTTTATGCATATTGTACAGTACCTTGGTATTATATTTTTGTGAGAACAGAAAAATATGCACAATTACTTATCAAATAACGCCTCAAACTCCTTCTGGCTGATTTTTTCTTTCTCCAAAAGAAGGTTTGCACAGGCATCTAATACATCACGGTGATCCATGATCATCTGCTTTGCTTTTGCGTAACACTCATCGATGATGCGCTTGATTTCCTGATCGATTGCACTTGCCACGCCCTCACTGTATCCTCTGGTGTGTGCAAGGTCGCGTCCGATGAATACCTCATCATCATCGTTGTCATAGCAGATCAGACCGATGTTATCCGACATACCGTATTTGGTAACCATGGCTTTTGCATCTGTGTCGCCTGTTTGATATCCTGTGATGCCCCGGTTGTAATATCATCAAATACCAGTTCTTCCGCCACACGTCCGCCAAGTGATACGACGATATCCTGTAACATCTTGCCCTTCGTGTTGAACATCTCATCCTTTTCCGGCAGAGGCATCGTATATCCTGCTGCACCGCTTCCGGTCGGAATGATCGATACCGAATAGACAGGTCCCACATCCGGTAATAAGTGGAATAAAATCGCATGACCGGATTCATGGAATGCCGTGATCCGTTTCTCTTTGTCAGAGATCACACGGCTCTTCTTCTCCGCGCCGATGCCCACTTTTACAAAAGATTTTTTGATATCATCCTGCTTGATATACGCACGGTTCTCTTTTGCAGCAATAATTGCCGCTTCATTCAACAGATTCTCAAGATCCGCACCGGTAAATCCCGCTGTGGTCTGTGCGATCTGTTTTAAATCAACATCATCGCCCAGCGGCTTGTTCTTCGCATGTACGCCAAGGATTTCCTCCCTTCCGCGTACATCCGGACGGCCGACGACCACTTTACGGTCAAAACGTCCCGGACGCATGATCGCCGGGTCTAAGATATCCACACGGTTGGTTGCAGCCATGACAATGATACCCTCATTGACACCAAATCCGTCCATCTCAACAAGCATCTGGTTTAAGGTCTGCTCACGCTCATCGTGACCGCCGCCCATACCGGTTCCTCTTCGTCTGGCCACTGCATCGATCTCATCGATGAAAATGATACACGGCGCATTTTTCTTTGCTTCCTCGAAAAGGTCGCGGACTCTCGATGCACCGACACCGACGAACATCTCACAAAGTCAGAACCGGAAATAGAGAAAAACGGTACTCCTGCTTCCCCTGCAATCGCCTTTGCAAGCAATGTCTTACCGGTACCAGGAGGTCCCACCAAAAGCACGCCTTTCGGGATTCTTGCACCGAGCTGCGTATATTTCTTTGGAGCGCGTAAGAAATCAACGATCTCCTCTAACTCTTCTTTTTCTTCCTGTAATCCTGCGACATCAGAAAACTTCACACGTTTTGCCGGATCGTCACTCATTCTTCTCGCACGGCTCTTGCCAAAGTTCATCATCTTGCTTCCGCCGCCTGAGTTTGCTGCAGCCTGATTGGTCATGATCATAAAGAAAATGAACATTGCAGCAAAAATGATCAGATATGGAAGCAATGTCAAAAGCCAGCTCTCCTCCGGCGGATTCTGCACGGTATAAGTCTTAAATCCCGCATCCCGCATATACTGCTCGATCTCTGCCACATCTGAGACAAGCATCACCTGCGTACTCGAATCACTGAATGTAATGTTGACACTTCCTGTCGGCACTTCGCGGTTCGGTACAATGTTGACCTGTGTTACACTGCCCTCTGCTAATGCCGTCTCAAACTGCTGTCTCGTATACGTATTGGTCACGTTATTGCCATCAAGCCAGTACCAGATTGCAATGACAGCGAGAACTAATATCAGATATACTCCAAATCCTCTAAAACCACTTCTCTTATTATTCAATCCCTTTTCTCCTTTATTCCTCTATCTCCACAAATCCAATGTAAGGCAGATTACGGTACTGCTGATTATAATCAAGACCATAACCTACTACAAATTCGTCCGGTATCTCAAATCCGACATAGTCAACCTTCACATCCACAACTCTGCGTTCCGGTTTGTCAAGAAGTGTACACAGACGGACACTCTTTGGACTTCTTGTTTTCAAATTCTCCAGAAGGTAGCTTAAAGTTCTTCCTGTATCGATAATGTCCTCGACAACAATGACATTCTTTCCTTCAATGCTTGTTGATAAATCCTGCACGATCTTTACAATTCCGCTGGATTCCGTACCGGAGCCATAACTTGAAACAGACATAAATTCCACTTCTACCGGAACGGTGATCCTCTTTGCCAGCTCACAGGTAAAGAAAGATGCTCCCTTTAAAATACAGATCAGGCATACGGATTCCCCTGCATAATCCTCACTGATCCTTGCACCTAATTCTCTGATCTTTTTGTCAATCTCTGCTTCCGTAAAATGAACGTTAATGTTTTTAATCTTCACGATAATTTCCTCCGTCGATCCTTACTTCCAGAATCTTTTTTGTATCTTCTTTTATTTTGCAGACGGCGCTGATCCGCCCGCCAATGACCCATAACACATGCGACTGCTGCGCTAAAAGCCATATGTGCTCTCTTTTTATCTGCGGTATCTTTTCGTCAATAAAATAGCTTTTCAGTTTCTTTTTGTGTCCCGCATCATCCACCGTCAGATAATCTCCCGATGCCCTTCTCCGAAACTGCAAGCCACATTCTATCCTATCATAATTCAGCCATTTCGTATACTGATTTTTTGGAATTTCGTCAACTTTTCCCGAAAATAAAAGCAGTCTGAGGCTTACATTGGCATCCGGCAGTGTGATACTTACCGTTTCTCCTGCCTCAAGTTTTGCAAAATCATCTGCCGTAACCTCATAAAATGACTGGGGAACACCTGTGCCCTTGTCCCTTTGATTCCGGCACAATCTTACCCCCTCATAGATCCGGCTCGCCGTCATCTGATACGGAAGCGTGATCTCCCGTCCGGTCTGTTTCTCCATCAGTGCACAGACATCCTGCACATGCACCATGCCAAGATCTTTCCGGCTGCCGGCAGTCTTTCCAAGCACCTCATGAACGATTTCCTGTCTTATGATCTCCGGATACTGCTTCCACTCGTTTTCTAAAATAACATATGCACTGCCCCCGCCAATGCAGCATGTCTGCACGGCTTTTTTTGTTTCCTGTTCCATATAACTGACCGCCTGCTGCAAAAGCAGTGCACTCTGATTGATATGAGAAACTGCCTGCTCGTTAATTACCGAAAGTTCAGGCAGAATATGATGACGGATGCGGTTTCTGCTGTAATTGATATCCAGATTGGTGCCATCCGTCCGGTACTCCTGCCCGCACTTTTTCAGATACTCCTCGATCTGTCCCCTCGACACACAAAGAAGCGGACGCACAATCAAAATGTCATCTCCCAGCACCCGTTTCGGGTGCATACCGCACATTCCATGCACACCGCTTCCCCGCGCCATCTGAAATAAGACGGTCTCAGCATTGTCGTTCGCATGATGCGCAAGGGCAATGCTGACACGGCCAGCTCCACTCTGTTTCAGCTCTTCTGCTGCCTTTTGATAACATTCATAACGCAGTATCCTCGCAGCTTCCTCAACACCGATTCCCTCTGTGGCTGCATAGTCCGGCACATTGACCGGACATATCCTGCATGGGATATTTTTCTGCCTGCAGAGTTCCTCCACAAACGCTGCATCCTTTCTGCTCTCCTCACCGCGGATCCCATGTTCCACATGAATTGCCAGAAGTGTATAGCCGATCCTCTGGCGCAGTTCCAAAAGCACGAGTAAAAGTGCCACCGAATCCGCTCCGCCGGAGAGTCCCACGATCACGGTGTCCCCTTCTGTCATCAGTTTTTCTTTTTTGATCCAGTTTAATACATCTTCTGTCATTTATTTTTCCCAGATACATGCCGCTAACACGGTCATATCATCCTTCGCCTTTCCTCCCGTAAAAAGCATGACGCGCTCCATGATTTCTTTGCCAGTATCCCCGGATTATTTGTCTGTATGCTCTCTATGATCTCCTGCATGGTATCCTCCGGTTTTTTCACATGCAGATATTCTAACACACCATCCGTTACCATGACAACAAAATCACCGCCCGTTAGTTTTGTTTCCTGCACAGAGATATCCATCTGTACCTGCGCTCCAACCGGCAGACTCTGGGAAGTGATACATTCCACCTCCGCCCCCCTCTTAATAAAGGTAGCTGCTGCCCCGATCTTATATAACTTCGCCATTCCCGTATACAGATTGATCTTGCAGAGATCGACCGTTGAATACAAATCATCCGCTCCTTTCATGACCATCGCGGAATTCATCATGCGGATCGCCGTCTCAACAGAAAATCCCGCCTCCAAAAAACGTTCAACCAGATCTAAGACCATCTCACTCTCTTTACATGCCATGCTCCCTGATCCCATTCCATCTGAAAGTCCAAGCAGAAATTCTCCACGCTCTAACTCCAGAAAAGAAAAATTATCCCCCGATATTTTTGGCCCCGTCCTTTTTTGACTCGCGCGATTCCCTGTACATTACGGTACACCGTGTCCTCATAAAAACATAGTTGACCGGTTCCTTTGAGATAAAGGTTTTTGTGTCGCTGCCGCCCGCATCTGCCTGCCTAATGCATGTCCCGCCGCAGTCACAAATGATTTTAGGGAAATACAGCCCCCCATTCTGCTCTTTAATGCCGCACTCAGTTTTAATCTGCCGTCAAGAGTCTCGATCAGATGTATTTCCTCAATGGAAATTCCCCTTTCTTTTGCCCGGTAACGTATCTCAGAGATCGCTCTTCTCTCCTGTGTATCGAGCACACGTTCTTCTCTTGCACAGTCCTGCATGATATAAGCCATGGCATCGAGCTGTTCCGCGATCACCTGCCTGTTTTCCAAAAGACGGTTGTACCACGCATGATTTAAGCTGACACGCTCAAACACACGCACCGCCTCCTCCACATATCCCGCTTTTCGCACAGTACTTCTTTAACTCCGCCTCATTTTCCGCCCCCGGCTCTCCCACCTGCCAGATGGATGTGATCATTGAAGACAAAATTCCATAAAGCGGTGTGCAGTCCCTCTCCCAGCAGAGTGCGCAGGAATCACAGGAGGCACATACTTTTCCGGTCAGTTCGTTTTGTACCCTGCCAAGCTCATCCGCAGCATATTTTTCTTTTCCTGCACTCATATTTAAAAATATCTGGGACAGCCCCTGAAAAGACTCCGCATAATTTTTGAGCCGCTCGCCATTTCCCCGCTCCGGCAGTTCCTCTGTTTTCCGTTGCACCGGCGTCCACTCCATCAGGAAATGTATACCGCGGTTTAAAAGGATTACCGCACCAAAAATAAAGACTGCCTCCAAAAATACCGCTGCCCCGTCCGGCTGGTTTTTCCATTCCAGGAGACTTCCGCAAAACGATAAGATCAGTGTGGTAAGTCCCGCCATCACACCTGCCAAAAATGCCGGACACCCTTCATTTGCCCATTCGATCAGCTTCACTGCACCGATCATAACGATCAGTGTCACCCCGTATTTTACCGCTGCGGTCAGCGGCATAAACAGAGTCATTCCTATGTACATAAAAGCAAGCAGCACAACTCCGTTTACCTGTTCTAAATAGAGTGCGGTAAAATATGCCGGCACAAGCGGATAACATCCCATCACACTGACTCCACATGCCAGGCTCCCGAGTATTCCAAATATCATTTGTCTGACTCCCGTCTTTTTCATTCCTTTTCTCCTTACACTTTCTTATTTCTCCCTCCAACCATGGCATTTTGTCTGCCGGATTTTTTCGGGTGCATCCCATTATAGGAGTCCGAAATAAAAATCTTTGTCAAAGGAAATCCCGATTTCAAAAAAGTTTTCGCCAAAATCCCTTTTTCGATGTCCTTTCGAGGGAGTTCAAAACAGTTGATTATTTTTAGGAATTTCACATTGCCCTCACACCTCATTCAGGTTTTTTGGTATAATGAACGCAAGTGAGTCAACATGCCTGCATGATTGACGAACGGCGAATTGGATTAATAAAGCATTTAAGGAGATGGAAAAATGTACACAGCAGACAGTAAACGTTATGAAACCATGCAGTATAACCGCTGCGGAGCAAGCGGTTTAAAACTTCCGATCGTATCTTTGGGATTATGGCATAATTTCGGTGATACCGGATGTTACGATAACATGAAGGCAATGTGCCGCACCGCATTCGACCACGGCATTACCCACTTCGATCTCGCTAACAATTACGGACCCGCTTACGGAAGCGCTGAGCGCAATTTCGGTCAGATTTTAAAAGATGATTTTCTGCCTTACCGTGACGAGCTTCTGATCAGCACGAAAGCAGGTTATGATATGTGGGAGGGGCCTTACGGCAACTGGGGAAGCCGCAAGTACCTGATTGCAAGTTTAGACCAGAGCTTAAAGAGACTTGGTCTTGAATATGTCGATATCTTCTACCATCACCGCATGGATCCGGAAACACCGCTTGAAGAGACAATGGGTGCACTTGATTCTATCGTAAAAAGCGGCAAGGCACTTTATGTCGGACTTTCTAACTATGACGGACCGACCTTAAAGAAGGCAGCGGCTATTTTGAATGACTTAAAATGTCCGTTCATCATCAACCAGAACCGTTATTCGATCTTTGACCGTACCATTGAAGAGAACGGCTTAAAGGAAACTGCCCATGACCTGAAAAAAGGTATCATTGCATTCTCTCCTTTAGCCCAGGGCATGCTGACCAACCGCTACTTAAACGGTATTCCAGCGGACAGCCGTATCGCAAAAGACGGACGGTTCTTACATGAATCTTCCTTAACACCGGAACGTCTCAGTCAGATCAAAGCATTAAATGAACTGGCAGGACAGCGCGGTCAGACACTCGCTGAAATGGCATTAAGCTGGATCTTAAAGGACGACCATGTGACAAGCGTACTGATCGGTGCTTCAAAACCGGAACAGATTTTAGACAATATCGGTATCATCGGACATACTTCTTTCTCCAAAGAAGAGCTGGATAAAATCGACGCCATCGTAAAATAGAAGGTAACAAAAAACCAGTTCCATCTGCGTCATACGCACATCATGGAACTGGTTTTTCATTTTGTTATTTTATCATTTCGCTTCCTTGAAGATGATCTCATTATCATAGGCAAGTCCTAATTTACTCTTTGCAGTATCTTCCACATACTGCTGGGACTTTGTATACGTCTCATAGCTGCTCAGCTGTTCTCCCCTTGCGGTTTCTTCCTCTAACTGTTTCTGAAGCGACGCCTCCTGCTGCATGTATTCCTGATCTTTCTGGTAAACTCTGATGATCTGGACAGACATTACCGCAACAAACGCAATGACGATCATTCCAATACAAAGCTTTCCTGCTCTGTTATTATTTTTTTTCCGACGTCCCCTACCTGCCATATCTGTTTCCTTCCATCTGATATACCGCTGTCCTGACTGTTTTCACAAACGTCCCGTCAGGCTATAGTTACATAATCCAATTTTAACTGCTCTGCACACTTTTTTCAATCGTTTTCTGAAAAAATATATAATTTTTTTCCCATGTTTTCTGAATGGTAGTAAAATAGTACCAAATATTTTGCCGAGCAGACCAAAAACCGTCCCAAAGACCATCACATTGATCCGTATGACAAACCGGCTGAGCAGAAAATAGTAGAGCAGCATGCCAATCATGATGCCGCCTATGGAAAATCCCCGCACCATGCCGTCATTTTCCCGATACAGCATCACAAAAACTACAGCAGTACAGCAGAGCCAGTAAAAAAAATCCTCCACACCGATCCAGAAATTCCCGTGTGGCACGACTCTGCGAAATATCCGGAAAATATCATATAAAAGAAACAATGCACCGCCAATCAATATGGATACCCCAAGCGAGGCTGCCTGCTCACTGATTGCTGCGCTGACAGCCATCATTTGAACAGCCTTCCTAAAATAGATTCAGCCTGTTTTCCTGTATTTTTGATATCGGAATACGTCAGGGAATCGATTCTTCCTTCAATATCAATTTCACCTTTTTCCAGGGTAAGACGGTTCACATGAAGATCATGTCCTTTTATTAAAAGCATGCCAAGTTCTGTCTCTAACAGAATCTCTGCCACATCAAATGACAACACGTCCACCACGCCGGAAAAAGCTCCGCTTTTGCGGTTTGCAAGCAGTACCTTATGTGACTTTGTCACATTTGTATTTTTATCATCCATCCTAAGACCTCCTGATATTTATTGGCGGAAATATCTATTACCGTTTCTAAATATATTAGAAGGTGCCTGCTTTTATGCTATATATTCAAATAAATCTTTTGCCTGTTCTTTTTTCGTGGTATCCAACAGATCAAGTACACGCACTTTTACGGTTTTCGTTCCAAATGCGATCTCAATGATATCCCCGACTTTGACATTGACCGATGCCTTCGCCGGTTTTCCATTTACAGATACCCTTCCCGCATCACACGCCTCGTTTGCCACCGTGCGGCGTTTGATCAGACGGGATACTTTTAAAAATTTATCGAGTCTCATAGTAATCCTCCAACAAAAAAGCGGATCCCACAACCGGAACCCGCTTAGAATCTTTTCTGTTATGATTATGCGTTAACCATATCTTTTAAAGCTTTACCAGCTTTGAATTTTGGAGCTTTAGAAGCCGGAATAACCATCTCTTTACCGCTCTGTGGGTTTCTTCCTGTTCTTTCTGCTCTCTCAGATACTTCGAATGTTCCGAATCCAACTAACTGGATCTTCTCACCTTTTTTTAATTCTTCAGCTACAACGTCTGTGAAAGCTTTTAATGCTGCTTCTGCGTCTTTTTTGCTTAATTCAGTTTTCTCAGCCATTGCTGCAACTAATTCTGCTTTGTTCATGTTAAAAATTCCTCCTCTGGATTTTCACAGTAAATTTAATTTTGCGGTTTTCTGATGCACCAATCCCTGACGGATATCCGTACACTGTAATACCTACTTCATTATTTATACTTGTTTTTACTTCTGTTGTCAAGGAAAATCCCCGAAATATGGGCATTTTTAGTTCAGAAAATGCCTGCCTGTAAACAGTAACCATTTTTACAAACATTTTCTATCCAGAATTCGTATTAAAGCATTTTATCGATCATCGCATGTACTGCTTTTGAAAGATCCGCTGATTTCCGATCTGCATCCGCAAGAGATGTTCCTTTTACACCCAGATAAAACTTCACTTTTGGCTCTGTACCGGATGGTCTTACACATACCCATGCACCATCTGTCATCTCATAGTAAAGAACATTCGAAGCCGGCAGTCCGGTCGGTGTTACCTTGCCTGTTGCAAGATCTGTAACCGTGTCTTTCTTGTAATCACGGATTGCAGTTACTTTATAAGCGCCGATCTCCTGTGGTGCCTGATCACGCAGCGTATTCATGATCTCCTGGATCTTTGCAAGTCCCTCGATACCCTTTAAGGTAATAGATGTCACATCATCTTTGTAATAGCCGTATCTCTCATACATTGCAAGCATTGCATCCCACAGTGTCATATTCTTTGTCTTATAGTAAGCAGCTGCTTCGCAGAGTGTCATGGATGCAACGATCGCATCTTTATCTCTCGCATAGGTTCCTGTCAGACAGCCGTAGCTCTCTTCCATACCAAACAGATAGGTTCCTTTTCCAGTCTTCTCGAACTCTAAGATCTTCTGTCCGATAAACTTAAATCCGGTCAGTACCTCTACCAGCTCGATTCCGTAATAGTCAGCGATCGCATCTGCCATATTCGTAGAAACAATGGAACGGATAAATGCACCGTCAGCCGGCAGCTTCCATCGCGCTCCCTACGCTGTCCAATCACATAATCACCGATCAGGCAGCCGGACATATTACCGGTTAAGCTGTGATATTCCCCTGTTTTGCTGTCCTTTACATACACGCCGAGACGGTCTGCATCCGGGTCTGTTGCAAGGATCAGGTCTGCATCGACTTTTTTGCCGAGGGCAAGTCCAAGTTCAAATGCCTCTGCTGCTTCCGGGTTCGGGTAGCTTACGGTCGGGAAGTCTCCATCCGGCAGCTCCTGCTCCGGAACAACGTATACATTTTTAAAACCAAGTTCTTTTAATACGCGGCGTACCGGAATATTTCCGGTTCCATGTAACGGTGTATATACGATCTTTAACTCTCCGCCCACTTTATCAATGCAGTCCTGATGCAGCACCAGTTTCTTTAACTCTGCAATATACGGATCGTCGATATCTGCGCCGATCACCTGATAGAGACCTGCTGCCTTTGCCTCATCAAGCGGCATGGTCTTTACCGCTGCGTAATCAGTTACTTTTTTTACTTCATCCATGATTCCGGTATCATGTGGAGGTGTAATCTGTGCACCATCCTCCCAGTATACTTTATATCCATTGTATTCCGGCGGATTGTGGCTTGCGGTCACATTGATTCCGGCGATACATCCTAATTTACGCACTGCATAGGAAAGTTCCGGTGTCGGTCTTAAAGATTCAAATACATACGCTTTGATTCCGTTTGCTGCCAGACAGAGTGCCGCTTCATCTGCAAACTCCGGTGACATATGACGGGAATCATAGGCAATGGCAACACCGCGTTTCTGTCCGTTTACCCTGCTGATATAATTGGCAAGTCCCTGTGTAGCCTTGCGCACGGTATAAATGTTCATGCGGTTGGTTCCGGCTCCGATCACACCACGAAGTCCGGCTGTACCAAATTCCAGATCCATATAAAAACGGTCTTCGATCTCTTTTTCATTTCCCTCAATACTTTTCAGTTCATTTCTGGTATCCTCGTCAAAATAAGGATTGTTCAGCCAGCTCTCATAATTTTCTTTGTATCCCATTTTTCTTTCCTCCCATACTTACTTATGATTCTATTTTTATATTAGCGATAACGAACCTGTTTTTCAAGTACTATTCCATGCTAAATTTATACAATTCTGTCCTTTTTAGTTGCTGTTACCGGATAATGTTGACAGAAGCTCTGACAATGTAGATAAATAGTCCGCACTGCTGCCTGTTGATGTTCCATCTCCGGTACTGTTTCCTGTATAAAGATCCGAAGATGTACCCGTGCCGGTTCCGCTTCCTGCTGCCGTGCCGTCGATGTGTCAGTACCGCTTCCTGCAGTTGTTCCGGCTACTGTTCCGGTACTGCTTCCCGATGTTGTTCCACCGCTTTCGCCGGCCGTATGACTTCCTGCAAGACTTCCTGCAAGGCTTCCTGCCACTCCCTCTGCCGAACTGTCCGCTTCATTTGCTGTTTCCGCAGTATTTTCTGTTTCCGTTTCCTCCGTGGTGCTGTCTGTTCCGGTGCCGTCACCCGACATTCCGACTACGATCGTTGCCTCCTCAGAATTAACAAATAATTTCTTATTAAAGGTATCGTACCCTGGCGCCGTGACCGTAAGACTGTGCACTCCATACTGGATTGGAACCGCCTCTTCCGTATCAACAACCTTTCCATCGATCTGAATGAGCGCATCCTCCACATCCACGGCAAATAAAATATTTCCAAACTTCGGTCCCGCGCCCTTTAAGGTATTAAGATCAAGTGTCTCTGTTCTTCCACTCTCGATCGTAAGCTCCGTACTGCCGCCGTACCCATTATTTGCCACCGTCACAGTATAGGTGCCTGCCGGCAGCTCCATTGTCATATCTTTGGTCACTTCCGCAAAAATTTGCTTCCGATCTGGATAAAGCTTCCCTCAAAAAGATCCGTATTGGTCAGAGCAAGCTCTCCATGTCCGGTCGTAACCACAATGGAAATCAGTTTTTTCCTATACCGGTCACGCGCAGTGTATCTAATTCAGTCAGATCAGACAACTGTTTTCTCAGATCATCCTCACAGATATAAAGATCTGCATCATAGGAATACCGCTCATCTCCAATCTTAAAAATACCACGGTCCATATCCACCGAATAACGCGATACATCCGGATATTCCCAGACGGCATCTGAAATCTGCACCTGTGTGACTTTTCCCTGGTCATCTTTTTCTCCCACCGTGATCACTCTGCCCGGCTCAAAATAAGACACTGCAGTGCGGTTTCCGTATTTATCGAGAAACCTGGTCGCAAGTGTGTAATAATACACATACTCTTTCCCGGATGCAATCTGCTCTAACGTCAGGCATTCCTCCTGCATGTCATTTGTTTTGATCAGAAACTGGTCACTTCCGATCACAGCTTCATTTTCCTCGGTCGTCTCCGCCGACTCATCTGCATCATCCGACGTTTCTTCCGTTTTTGCATCTTTCTCCTGATCCGGATAATAATAGCGTCCTGTCACGACCGTATTTTTCTTCCCACATCCGCCAAACAGCATGACCATTGCTGTAAGCAGTAATATGATCTGATATTTTATCTTCATGTATTCTCCTGTCTCCTACTGTAGCTTTGAACAATTTTTTTCTCACCTGATTATACCGCAAACTGTCTATACGGTAAAGTGAAAGAGCATCTGTAAAAACTGCTCCCTTGCGTCCTCCTGTGCAACGACTTTTTCCAGTTTTTCTATATTTCTTCCCGACAGCCACGCCTTGTGTGAATTATAATAACGGTTGGCGATCTTCCAGAATTTTTCCGGGTATGCAAGATACACATACAGATATTTCAGTTCCTCCGGCGACAGTTTTCTGACCCGGTCATATCCGCGGATCAGATCCATGCCAAGCCCGGCATTCCAGTTATTTTTTCCATCATTTTCCGGATAAGTTGGCAAGATCCCCGACGCTCTCCTGATACAGGAAATTTTCAAAATGGACAACCG
>ENA-OQJH01000187-OQJH01000187.1-human-gut-metagenome-genome-assembly--contig:-NODE-187-length-37473-cov-2.526750_pt1 | contig 37473 bp, 43 predicted proteins | sample MGYA00242597_ERZ504763 | MGnify/ENA primary metagenome ERZ504763 (study PRJEB26092, sample SAMD00036359) | human gut metagenome | host: Homo sapiens | study: EMG produced TPA metagenomics assembly of... | reverse complement strand
CGCATTCGTTTTGCCTCTATTTCAAATCTATTTTGTTCCATGTTCACTAGTATGACACATAGAGGTAGGGAAACGTTACATCAAAATGAAAAATAATTGCCGACATGTCAATTTGCTAATATACCAATAACCGTGTGGGCATATATAGCACCCCTAATTAGCACATCAGCAAATTGACAGATTAGCAAATTATTCAAACTTATAAACCGTATGACTATGAAAACCTCTCCCGGCCGGAGTACAGTACTGGGGAATTCAGGCTGATTGGGCTATCTTGAAAATGCATCGTTTCGAAACATACCGCCGAACGGAAAGGATAAGCTATCCCCCTTTTACCAGTCATTTTTCCTTTCAGTCCATTACCGGTATAGATTTGTATTCCCGGTTCGGTGGTGAAGATCTCCATCTTACGCCCGCTTGTTGGATCATACACCCAAGCAGCCGGCCTTGTATCATCTCCTTTCGTATTCAATTCCCAAGTATGATCGTATCCGTTTACTACCTTCAATTGCGGATAATCCGCATCTATACGTTCTCCGATAGTATGCGGCATACGGAAATCAAGGGGAGTACCGGCCACCGGGAGATATTCTCCTGTGACACATTTCTTATCATCGTATGGAGTAAAGCGATCTGCATCTACCCAAAGTTGCTGGTCTTCCACGCTTTTTGTAAAGTCTCCCGAGATATTAAAAAAAGAATGATGAGAAAGATTAAGTACCGTGGGTGCATCCGTAGTTGCCTCGTATGTCAAATCCAGTGCATTCTCATCCTCACCAAGACTATAGACTAACGTCACTTTCAGGTTTCCGGGGAAACCATTTTCTCCATCAGGGGAGAGATAAGACAGACGAACCGTATATGTATCTGCCTGTTCCACTTTCCATATTCTATCGGCAAAACCGGGATTCCCCCCATGTGATATATGTCCGGACTTCCCATTGTTAGGGACCAGCTTATGCTCTACCCCGTCCAGTGTGAAACGCGCATTCAGAATACGTCCTATATAGCGTCCTACCGTAGAACCAAAATTCTGCCGTTGTTCCATATACTCACCAATCGTGGAAAATCCACACACTACATCTTCCCTTTTTCCATTTTTGTCGGGTACAAGGATAGAAACTACTCGCGCCCCATAGTTCGTGATACAGACCTCCATCCCTTTTTTGTTACTCAAAGTAAATAAATCGGTATACTGCCCATTCACTTCTGTCTGAAAATCCTTACGTTGTAATCCTGAAGCAGTAACCTGCTTGTCGTCGTGACAAGAAGAAAGCAGCATCAACAAGCCCATACAAACTATACCATGTTTTCCACTCATATCATTCATTTTATAGGTTTTAAATGCCACAAATGTAAATCCTCCGATGGAAAATAAGAAAAGCCGGCCTTTCCTTTTTCAAGGGATGACCAACTTTTCAACTATTTCAACCAATTTTTACCCGATTACTTCTTCTCTTTCAGCAATAGAGTAGTATGATGACTATCCTCCATTCGGACATCAACCGATGAAAATCTGCATAATCGGTGGGAGTTATCCATTGTTTGTTCAGTCGCAACGAACGGGTTACTTCCGTCTTATCCTCTGTAGTCTGTACGGTTATTTTCAATTTCCCTACCGCATTGACTATTTCTTTTGCCTTTTGCGGAGTACATACCTGCATATCCGACGGAACATTTACTATGCAAATATAGGTTTCATCCGTCATACCAGGAAGCAACAGGTTCGTAGTACGTTCTGTATTTCCAAAGCCATAACCATTCATGCTATTCCGGTTTTAGTCGCGAGGCAATGTTATCAGACGATAGCCCCCTGCCAACGTTTTACCTGTTTCAGAAGTGACTGTTATCGTATCCGTTTCATAAACCGGTTTATTCTTCACTTCCAAAACCGCTTTCTTACCATCCAACGTATTGACAGGCTGATATTCCTGTATGCCCGCTATGACAGGAGAGTCCAGAAACAACTGGCTGATAGCGCCCAATCCCAAACAATTATCCGGTGCTTTTATGCCAAAAGCAACCTTAACCTCACCTTGTAATCCTGCCGCCTGCAACAATCCTGCAAGCAGATTTATCTTTTCCGCTTCCGTGCCATAGGCAGTACGGATTACTTCAGTTGCCGGACGGATCCAGTATCCTGTTTCGGACAAAGACAACCGGGACGTGCCCAATCCATGTACATAGTTCACCAGGACAGCTTCCTTTTCATCCGCATTTTTTCCTTGCAATAATTTTTGTGCCAAAGCCATGACCTCTTTTTCATGAGCTGCCGTAAATTGAGATTTCAGCACTTTCAAAGCATCGGCCATCGACGGATACGTATTTGCTAAAATAACCGGTATATTTCCTGATAAAGCAGGAGTACTTTCCATAGGATAATAAGCAGGAATATTTTTCAGTGTCCAAGTAACAACTTTACTTCCATTCTCATTTTTCACTACCGGCGCAGCTTTCCGTTTATCAATGCATAATTCAAAGGCTTGCCTCAGGAACCGACACACTACAGATATATTCTTTGACGGGCGATAACTCCTCTACCGGCACATATACATCCAGCCCGGGCAAATAACCGGGACGTGTGATAACCGAGTAATCCAAACAAATAGTCGCTCCCAACTCCAGTCCCGTATGTACCACCACCATCTCTTTCAGTCCGTTATAGGCAGGGGCATCAGCCGCCGCAGCAGGAAGAACCTCTACAAATGCATTTTCGGGAGTCTTTACTATCTTCCCGTCTTTCTGGCGAGTATAAGATTCATGTATCTTCAATTCCTGATATGCCGGATTGTAAACAATGAAGCTTTCACCATACAAACCATTCATCGCTGCATGTGTAAATAAAGTCAACTCCTTATATACCCGCATTTCCTGACTACCGTCCTTATGTAATGTATAAGTCTTGGCTAACTTCCCAAATTCTGCTTCAGAAGCCGCTTTTGCCGGAAGAGCTGTCAATAACAACACTCCCAAGCATACATATATATAATAAATCTTTTTCATGTCGCTTTACTTTTTAATCACCAAATAATCACCGTATGCTTTATGAGCTTCCACCGCTTTACGGAAGCTATCCCAATCCGACGCTTCATATACACGCTTTTTCAAAGCCAGACGATTATGCAGGACCACCCGGTTTCCTTTTTGTAGAAGTGAGCCTTCAAAATCGGCTCCCGTTCCCTGCATGGTATCCTCCTTTGGCCCATTTATCAGCCTATAGCCTGATGGCAATTGAATGGTTTCATCCAATTCCACCAAACGGGAGCAGGCGTCTTTAAAACCATACTTCCGTTCCTTCATTTCTGTATCAATCCGTAGATAAGAGCGTACCTGATTATAAAGATTATTCATAACCAAAGGCTTGAACAACATTTCCTTCTCCCCTTGCATGGCATAATCCGGAATCTCGTAGCGGAAAATGATTTGGATAGGAGCAGCTTGATAATCTTTAGGATTCCTGCCATAATCTACACTCAGCAATCTGGCTTTAGGAGAAACAGCCAGCAATTGTCTTTCCATAGTCGCACGCCACTGGCTCTGAAAACCTCTTGTAAAGATGCTGCGTATATTGCTGTCACTCTGTCCCTCGGCTTGAATGGTAAATGTACCACGCAAAGTACCATTAGCGTCCAAGCGGTTGTCTGCCTTGATGCGTACATAGTGATTTTCCGGAGCAGAAACAGGAGTCAGACAGAGATCGGAACCTTCAGGTACACCGGGCAGATAATTCTGCTGTTGCTCGGCACTACTCCACAACTCACGCAGAAAGGAACCATGTGGGTCTAACGGCATATAAGTTCCATCAGCAAGTTTCACCACAGCTACACAATGATTGAAATGATCCGCAGGAATACTTCGACACGACTGCCCGCCATCGTCATGGCCGGATAGGCCTCGAACCCCGCCATGCGCAGAAAAGAAACCAAAGTTCCTGCTATATCTTTACACACGCCGCAACGATCCGTATAATTCATTTTAGTATCATGTAACGTATAGCCCTCTCCTTTTCCCATAGAGATACCTGCATAACGGATATTATCCGCCACCCAATGGTCAGTACAGCTATTTTCTCCATTTCGGTTTTCTTTCCTTTTATCAGTTCGTCCACTTTCTTCTGCGCTTCGGGCAGTGGAGCAAAGCTCCATAATCCTCATTGACCTTATTGAACCACAAAGACTTGTCTTTCCAATGAGGAGTAGAAGACATCATCAGTTTAGGAGCTGCATCAAACAAATCTACCATATTCGGCTCCCGCCGGAAAGGCATCATGTCCTCCATAGCAAAAGTATAAGCCTTTCGTCCGTCTTCATAACGCATGGACGATGTACATTCTCCTTGATAAAATTGAAATTGCATCTCTTTTCCATAGGAATACTGACCTTGTACACTTTACGCACGGTAGGCTCACTGCTCCAAAATGGAACAATGTCATAGAACTGGCCACGCATGGGAGGTATAAACCGGGAATCATCCTCAGGAACAGCTCCCAGCAAAGCGTATGTAAATCCCTTTTTCGCTATTTCATAATCTATGACATCACCGGGGTTCAAAGCCCCCACTTCTATCATAATCTGTCGTGCTCCCCAATAAATAGCACGGGCCGGAGCCGCATAGTCACAGGTCTTCTTCACATCCACCTCTTCAATCTGCCCGTCAGCATGATATATCGTCACACGTTTAAACTCGGCATGGGCCGTCAACGGATCATAATCATATTTAATCACCCGGTTAGCTACTGCTCCTTTAGGAGTCTGCACCTTGATACCTTACATACGGCAAATGATCCTGCCCTGTCGGTTGTACTGACACCGATGTACTGTCCAGCAACGCCACACAGTCAAACTTGGCATACGATTCTCCTTTCGCAGCTTCCTCATAAAGTTTCCAGCCTGCCCGTAAGTTGTGACCGGAGTGAGAAGAAAGCAAGCCAATGTTGCATAAAGTTGTTTTCTCATGTTTCTCATCTATTTTGTTTTAACCTAACAAATGTAGGCAATAATCTTCTATTTCACATCTATTTTATAGAAAAACTCCTGTTCTTATGCAGTCTTTTATTCTCCCCTGTATCTTTATATAATAACATGACAAAAGAAAAATGAATGACGCAGAACTAATAGAAGGATGTAAAGCCGGAAAGAGGGAAGCTTTGGAAACCATATACAGACTCTTCTCCCGCCAAATGTATGGAGTGTGCTATCGCTATGTAGCGAAGAATCGGCCTTGGACGTCATGCATGATGGATTCATCAAAGTATTTTCCGCCATCGACCAACTACATGCCACCGACCTGCATGGATTCAAATCCTGGGTCACCCGTATCATGGTAACTACCTCCTTGCATCATCTCCGTAAACAGAAAACCTGCTTTTTCCTTTCTGTAGATGATCTGGAAGAAGACATGCAGCCTGTGGACGAAGAAGATATGATTTCGATTCCTATTGAAACCTTGATGAAATTCATAACTGAATTACCGGCAGGCTATCGCACCATACTGAACTTGGCCGTATTCGAAGGAATGCCTCATAAGGAGATTGCGAAGACATTAGGCATTAACGAACATTCATCCTCCTCACAACTGCACCGCGCCAAATGTGTACTTGCTCAAAAAATTAAAGAATACTTAACTCGACAATCATTATGAAACAGGAAGAAGAACCGTGGATAGACACTTGAAACAACGGGTTAACGAATACGAAAAGCCCCTCCCCGAAATGATTGGAATCATTTTCAAACGAAATATTTCACCCCCTATCTACATAAGAAAAAAAGGATAAGAACGATGCGTATAGCAGCCGTTCTCCTCTTGCTGTTTATACCTTTTGCCACCACTTTTTATTTTTTACAGACAGAAAAGCACAAAGTAGCCTCGCCCGTCGTATCCTTACCGGCACACCAGCCAAGAAGCATTACAGGCAATCCTTCCATTATGCCTGAAAACAAACTATTACCGGACAGGCCCCAATCAAAGACAACTTCCTTGACAAAACCACCAATCCAAACAAGTATCAATACCGATACGGCAAATAATATAGGAATAGAATGCACTCTCCCGGCACAAGATACAATCCGGAACACAGAATCTGTACACAAGAGCCCTTCCGGACATAACCACTTTGCATTACCGCATAAACGTTCCGAATATACTTTGGCACTTGCCATATCTGCCGGCAATAATGGAACAAGCACCGGCTTCATAAACAAAACTTTTTCCCGGGGAGACATAGGAAGTTCTCATAAGGATGAAATTATGTATTGGAATGACTTCAAAAACTATTTGCAGGAATATCCCTCGGACTTTCCCGATGCACAAGCTTACGGAGCTCTGCTACAAATAGCAAATGACAACACAGGACGCCCCATGACAGAATATACCATTATAATCTCCCCGTCAGTTTTGCGCTTTCGTTCCGTAAATCCATAAGCAGGCATTGGGGAGTCAGTGCAGGTCTGCAATATACCTATCTGTCGTCCGAAAGTTCCATAGGAGAAGATTCCAAGTGGGTTAAACGACAAAAGTTCCACTACATAGGCTTGTCTGTGAAACTAGACCGCCGGCTTTATACCACCCGTACCTTTTCCTTTTATACCACAGGAGGAGGCACGATAGACAAATCCGTATCGGGTAAACTGGAACAAGATTTCATCGTTCAGAAAGAAAAAATCTATTCCAGTACAGAGAGTCTGAAAATAAAACCGCTCCAATTCTCCATACACGCCGCATTGGGAATACAATATAATATAAATCCTACCCTAGGGGCTTTCATAGAACCCGGAGCAGCTTTTTATTTCAAGGACGGCAGCTTTAAAAACACAATACGTGACGAGTACCCGTTCCATTTCAACCTACAATTGGGAGTGCGCTGGAATTATTAAGGAAACTTCATGCAGTCTTTTGTCCATCCTTGTATCTATAGGATAAAAAGACAGCCATGCAAAAAAGACATCAAGACAGACAATGTTATTTTAACGAACTAGCGAATACATCACGCAGTTTCTATATAGACTATGTAAAGCAATTTATCTCCCTCAGCTCTTCTACCCACATACTGGAAATAGGTTGCGGAGAAGGAGGTAACCTGCTCCCCTTTGCCGAACTAGGCTGCAAGGTAACAGGCATAGACCGTGCAGCCAGCCGCATATACCAGGCACAATCCTTCTTCGCCGCCTCCGGCTACAAAGGAGAATTCAGGACGATGGATTTCTTCAACTTCTCTTCAGTTTCCCGTTACCAGCTCATCCTGATACACGATGTCATTGAACACATCAGTAACAAAGAAGAATTCTTCCGTTGCCTCTCTCCTCTTCTAGCTAAGGGAGGCATCATATTCTGGGGATTCCCGTCTTGGCAAATGCCATTTGGCGGACATCAGCAAATTTGTCACAACCGGTTCGTCTCCTCTCTTCCTTTCATCCATTTATGTCCCGGTATATTCTATCGGTTTCTGCTCAGATGTTTCCATGAAACACCATCATGTATCGAAGAATTATCAGACATCAAACGCTGCCGCATGACCATAGACGCCTTTGAACAACTTGCTGAAAAGTATGGATACGAAATAACCGACAGACAATTATGGTTCATCAACCCACACTACCAACAAAAGTTCCATCTGCGGCCACGAAAATTATATCCTGTACTGGCACAGTTAAAATATATCAGAAATTACTTCAGCACCTCCTGTTTCTATATAACACGCCACCGTGATCTTCATCCTTAAGGCAACCAATTTATACTATTTTCATGTTTATATCAATAGTTTGTTTCTCTTTTATCAAGAATTGGACTACCTTTGTAATCCAAATTTAATGTATTGACTTTATGCCGACATTTTTCATCATTCTTATCTTTACATACCTTGGAGGAAATGCCTACATATTTTACAGAGGTTTGCAAACATTATCCGGCTTTCCATACGGAATCAAGATTTTATTGACTATTTTATTCTGGCTAGCTGCACTGTCCTTTTTCGGAACGATGCTAAGTCGCAATGTGAAGATACCGTTTTACTTATCCCACACAATGTATGAGGTCGGGACAGGCTGGCTGATATTCACTTTATATATGGTCTTGTTTTTACTTTTCTTTGATTTATTGAAACTGTGCTCTATTTCTTTCAACCAGAGTTTCATGACTTCTTTACTGGCCACATTCGTCTTGTTGGGATATGGATACTATAATTATCGCCATCCCAAGATAAATACTGTCAACATCACGCTCACCAAACCGCTGACCGATAATCGGCGTCCTATAAAAATAGTTGCAGTGAGCGATATACATTTGGGCAACGGCACAGGAAAAACGTCTTTGAAGCAATATGTGAAAATGATTAACGGACAGAATCCGGACTTAATCCTAATTGGAGGCGATTTAATTGATAACAGCGTAATACCTCTTTATGCTGAAAACATGGCTGAAGAACTAACGGAATTAAAAGCACCACTGGGAATCTACATGGTCCCCGGAAACCATGAATATATCAGCGGGATAGACAAAAGTATCCAATTTATACAAAATACTCCTATACAACTGCTGCGCGACTCGGTTGTCACACTTCCCTGCGGCATACAACTGATAGGACGTGACGACCGTAGCAATGCCAGACGACTTCCATTACAAAAGTTAATGGCCCGTATAGATAAAAGCAAACCGGTTATTCTGTTGGACCATCAGCCTTACCAACTGGCAGAGAGTCAGGCAGCCGGTATCGACTTACAGTTCAGCGGACACACTCACCATGGACAGGTTTGGCCCATGAATTGGGTAACAGACCATCTTTATGAACAAAGTCACGGCTATCGCCAATGGGAAAACAGCCATATATATGTTTCCAGCGGATTATCTTTATGGGGACCTCCTTTCAGAATAGGAACCGAGAGTGAGATGGTAGTATTACAACTTCATTAAAAAGCCTGCAACCTTTCTATTATTGACATTTTGAAGCATTCCTGCTCATTACCCGTTATCTAAGCTTTTTCTTCCATTACATTAAGCTCTTTCTTCCAGCCACCTAATACAGACTCCGACAGTGGACTATACAGACGCTTATAATAGACTGTATAGTCCATTCGAAGCGACTGTATAGTCCACTGTCGGAGTCTGTACTACATAACCGTAAAAATCTCCTTAATCATCAGCCCGAAAAGGCTTAGGAAAGCGTGTATAAAGCTTTAGGACCAAGCAGAGCGAACTTTATGCTGCCTGGATTGAAGAAAGAACGAATCCTATCAAGAAAAATCCCACAATGGATATAAACGGAAAAACAAGCATAGGCCTGTCACCCCAAAAGAGAAAATGTAAGGAGTGGAAGAAAAAAACAGAGCAAATCTTTCTTTCAGGAAGAAGCTTTAAAAAACGGTCTATATCATATATAAAAAAAAGAGGGTATCTATCCCAGACACCCAATCTTCATTAACCTTAAATCTAATACCATGAAAAACACAGTGCAAAGATAAGGAGTTTTATGTTATCAAACATAACAACACTACAATTATTTGCTTTCAATTAACATCATTTAAATTTTAAAGGCGCTTTTACAGTTTCAAATTCTGTAAAACGCCTTTGTACTACATATGATTATACAAACGAATCAAATTATTCCACATACAGCACCAGCCCTTTCAAATACTCTCCTTCAGGATGGTAAATATTTACGGGATGATCTCCCGGCTGAGTCAATTGATGCAGAATACGTACACTACGTCCGCTTTGTGCCGCAGCTGTAAATACCGCATTGCGGAAATTCATCTTATCTACACCTGCGAGCAAGAGAAAGTAAACAGAATACCTCCCGGTTTGATTTTCTCAAATGCTTTAGCGTTTAGTTTCGTATAGCCGCGCAATGCATTACGGAGAGCATCCTTGTGTTTGGCAAATGCAGGAGGGTCAAGAATTATCAAATCATATTGATCTCCCATACGATCCAGGTACTTAAAAGCATCCTCAGCATACGCCTTATGACGGGGATCACCCGGAAAATTTAATTCCACGTTCATATTGGTAAGATCAATAGCTTTTGCCGAACTGTCTACCGAATGCACCAGATTCGCGCCTCCACGCATGGCATAGAAAGAAAACCCTCCTGTATAACAAAACATATTCAATACATTACGCCCTTTGGCATAACGTTCCAACAAATGACGGTTCTCACGCTGATCCACAAAGAAACCCGTTTTCTGCCTTTCAGCCAATCTACATGGAATTTCAATCCATATTCCATCGCTATGTTTTCGGGACTTCCTCCTTTGATGAAGCCGTTCTCCGGTCAAGTCTGCCTTGAAAGGCAACGTGGTTTCTGATTTATAATAAATGTTCCGGACTACATCCCCCATCACCTCGGACAAAGCATCGGCTATCTCCATACGGTAAACGTGCATTCCGGCCGAATGTGCCTGCATCACGGCTGTATGATCGTATACATCAATAATCAAACCCGGCAAGTTATCCCCTTCGCCATGAACCAGACGGTAAGTGTTATTTGCAGGATTACCAGCCAAACCCAAACTGCGACGCAAATCATAGGCCACTTCCAGTTTATGCTTCCAGAATTCATGATCAATCTCACCTTCCTTGAAAGAGAGCACGCGCACGGCAATACTTCCTATCTGGAAATGCCCGCAAGCTATAAATTCTTTCTTTGAAGTGTATACATCCACTATCTCGCCTTCTTCGGGTTCTCCTTCAATGCGCTGGATAGCTCCGGAGAATACCCACGGATGAAAACGCTTTAACGACTCTTCCTTACCCGGTTTCAGGTATACTTTTTTATAAGCCATTTGTATTTACTGTTGTTTCTATTGGTTCTTCCTCTTTTATCTCATAATTACCCGTACGTTCCAATTCCGTCAGGCAATTGTAATTTCCACACAAGCCCACGCGTCTGTGGCTGCATATAGTTTCTGTCCCTCGCTAAGCACATCCGCTTCCCAATTGGAAAGACGCTGGCTTTTTGAAATCTTCTGACCAAACAAATTCGCGAAGATTTTTGCAGACTCCGGTCAGCTATGCCGAATCGTCCTACATAGTCCTGCAACTCTATCCAGTTACCCCGGTCGGGATGCACATTCTCACGTTTCCTCAACGAATTAAAATCGTCTTTCAGCGACAAACCTATCTTCAAGGTATCGCTCATCAAAAACTCTTGCAGAGAATCGGGCATACCTATCCGGTTCAAACGGAACAAGAAACAGGTATCTTGCGTAGATATTTGCAACAAAGCCACCTTATGAGTAGTACCTCGCTTGAAAGACGGACGTGTTTCCGTATCCACCCCCACTATGCGCTGATCTTTCAAGTAGGCTACTGCTTTCTCGGCCTCGCTCTCTGTATAAATCACGAAGATACGTCCGGGAAAAGCACCTTGGCATTGCTGCTATCTCGGCTTTAGTAATCGTTTTTTTATTTGTTTCATAATAATGAATTCTCATCTTCCATTTCTTCTTCCTCGTCATCATCGGCAGGAGTATACTTTACATCGTGTAAGGCACGCATGGTGTTTACCAAACGCTGCCCCCAGAATTCCCTGAAATGTTCCTTACAGACTACTAACGAATCATTCATCGTTTCGTTCAGTCCCAGTTGGAATACGCTGATAAAGTCTTTCAAATCCTGATAAATATCCGCCAAATCTTCTGAAATACATTTCTTGATGGGCGTGTCACTGTATGCCATATCCGGCAAGAACACTTCCAGATAATCGTCCTTCGCCCCCAATACACCGGCCACAGTCCTACGTATCAGTTCATAATCTTCTTCAGTAACGAAGATTTCAGGCTCATCCTCTCCTATCGGTTCACATGGAGGCAACAAAGTCGCTTTCAAATAAAGCAACGGAAGTATTTTTAAGGCAGTATCTACAAAATCATAGCGTTTCATATCACGGGCACGTTCCAGAAAACCACAATATTCGGCGGCCACCGTCACAAATTCTACTGTATTTTTGTCAAATATCACCTGACTGTACTTTTCCATAAACATTAAAATTGAATCGCAAAGTTAAGAAAAAAGAGATTAAATAAGGCAATAATTAATGTTTTTCATGTACATTTGCGAAATAATAAATAGAATGAAGACGTATGGCAAAGAAAAAATCAGATAAGGAGACAGAGCCTAAAAAGGTATCAACCAAACGATTCTCCGCTTTTTTTAAGAATGAAACAACGCATTTTGTAATCGGATTGATTAGTGTTATTTTTGCTGTTTATCTGTTGCTGGCATTTACCTCTTTCTTCTTTACAGGAGCAGCGGACCAAAGTATTTTGGACAACCAGCAGCCGGGTGAACTGATGCAGACTACCAACCATGTAAAGAACTATGCCGGAGCACGCGGCGCACAGCTTGCCGAATTCCTTATAAATGAATGTTTCGGACTGGCAGCTTACTTTATCATTTTGTTCCTGGCAGTAGTGGGTATGAAATTAATGAAAGCCTATCAGTTCCGTATCTGGAAATGGTTCATGTCCTGTTCCATCCTGCTCATCTGGTTCTCCATCACACTGGGTTTTATTTTTGACGGCACTTTCGGAAACAGTTTCATCTATCCGGGCGGACTGCACGGATACAATGTAAGCAACTGGCTAATTTCACAAGTAGGTATACCTGGCTTGGGATTGTTATTGTTCATCACAGCACTGTTGTTCTTTGTATATTTAAGCAATGAAACCATACAAATTATACGCAAGGCTTTGCACCCTAATTTCAAACGGAAGAAAAAAGGAGAGCAAGCTTCTTCTGCAACTGAAGAAGTCCGGTCAAAGAAACTCCCCGAAAGGAAGAGAACAAGAAGGAATTCTCCAATCCCGGACCTGCCATTGTAGATTTCGAACTGGAACAGCCGGAAAAGATAAAGGAAGAAGTGGAAGACCAGGTCCCTTTCCCTTTTGAGAACAACCAGGTTGCTGGACCGGAAATAGAACAGGAACCTGCCTATATGACTGAAGAAGAGGAAGTAGAAGATACAGATGAACCTGATTTTTCAATCAGTGAAGAAACAAATGAGGAAGACGAAGCATACAAAGGTCCCGTACTTCCACCATACAACCCCCGTCTGGATTTGGAAAACTATAAATTCCCTAGTTTGGATTTGCTAAATGAATACGAAGATGATGGTCCCAATATTGACATGGAAGAGCAAAATGCCAACAAAGACCGCATCATCAAGGTTTTACGCAGTTTCGGAATCGAAATCAGCTCTATCAAGGCAAGCGTAGGTCCTACCATCACATTATACGAAATCACTCCGGCAGAAGGAGTTCGTATCTCGAAAATCAGAAACTTGGAGGATGATATCGCATTAAGTTTGTCGGCACTGGGATCCGTATCATCGCCCCGATACCGGGTAAAGGTACTATCGGTATTGAAGTTCCGAATGCCAACCCGCGTATCGTACCGATGAAGTCTATCCTGAACAGTAAAAAGTTCCAGGAAACCACCTATGAACTGCCTGTGGCGTTAGGCAAGACCATTACCAACGAAGTCTTTATGGTGGACTTGGCAAAGGCTCCCCACATGCTGGTGGCCGGTGCTACCGGACAAGGTAAGTCTGTAGGACTGAACGCCATCGTGACTTCTTTATTGTATAAGAAACATCCGGCAGAACTGAAATTCGTTATTGTAGACCCGAAAAAGGTGGAATTTGCCATCTATGCTCCGATTGAGAAACATTTCCTGGCTAAACTGCCCGATGGAGAAGATGCAATTATCACTGATGTTACTAAAGTGGTACAAACCCTGAACTCATTGTGTATAGAAATGGATGCCCGATACGACCTGTTGCGCAAAGCCGGTTGCCGTAATATCAAAGAATATAATGCGAAATTCATTAACCGACAGCTGAATCCGGAAAAGGGCCATCGCTTCATGCCTTATATCGTGATCATCATTGACGAGTTCGGTGACTTGATTATGACAGCGGGTAAGGAAGTGGAATTGCCTATCTGCCGTATCGCTCAGTTGGCGCGTGCGGTGGGCATACATGCCATTATCGCCACCCAGCGTCCGACAACGAATATTATCACTGGTACTATTAAAGCTAACTTCCCGGCACGTGTCGCCTTCCGCGTAGCTGCCATGATGGACTCACGTACTATTCTGGACCGTTCGGGAGCACAACAACTGATTGGTAAGGGAGATATGCTTTACTTGCAAGGTAATGATCCGGTACGTGTGCAATGTGCATTCGTGGATACTCCTGAAGTGGAGAAAATAGCCAATTACATCAGTAAACAACAAGGATACACCACCGCATTCATGTTGCCCGAATACGTAGGCGAAGAGAGTGAAAGCAGTGTAGGGGAAGTGGACATGAACCGATTGGACTATGTTTGAAGACGCAGCCAGACTGGTAGTGATTCATCAGCAAGGCTCTACTTCGCTAATCCAGCGCAAGTTCTCTATCGGTTACAACCGTGCGGGACGTATCATGGACCAACTGGAAAAAGCAGGAATTGTTGGCCCCACTCAAGGAAGCAAGGCGCGTGACGTACTCTGCATGGATGAAACAGACCTGGAAATGAAATTGAACAATCTACAACAATAAGTTGTTTAATAATGTTATGATAAAAATGAAAAGAACATATTTACTGGTATTAATCCTTTTCCTTTCGGTCAGCCTGTCCGCACAAAAGGACAAACAGGCACGGGAGATATTGGACAAAACCGCCAATGCCCTGCAACAGGCCGGAGGCATCCGTGCCACCTTTGGGGGGACAGGCAATGGAACCTTATTGCTAAAAGGCAACCAGTTCTATCTGAACAGTGGCGGAATACAAAGCTGGTTTGACGGAAAAACGCAATGGAGTTATCTGGAAAGCAGCGAAGAAGTGAATGTGAGCAATCCTACCCCGGAAGAATTGCAAACCATTAACCCATACGCACTGTTATCCATTTACAAAAACGGATATAATTATAAGTATGCGGGGACAAAAAGCCGTAACGGCAAACAAGGTTCGAAGTGATACTGACCCCGGAGAATAAACAAGATATCACATCCATCACCTTGTTCGTTTCCCAAACATATCAGCCTTTATATATAAAGGTAGAACAAAATAATAAATCGGCAAACGAGATTATCGTCACTTCTTACCAAACCAACCAGCCGCTGGACAATGCGACATTCAAGTTTGATAAAAGAAATTCCCAAACGCTGAAGTGATAGACTTACGATAGCAAACAGAGTTCAAGATAGAGAGATAATATAATATTCATCAAATTAAATTAAGTAAAGAAATAAGTATTATGAGTACAGAAAAAGTTAAATGCCTTATCATCGGCTCAGGTCCTGCCGGCTATACCGCAGCCATTTATACAGGACGCGCTAACATCGCTCCGGTCTTATATGAAGGCTTACAGCCCGGAGGCCAGTTGACCATCACTACCGAGGTGGAGAATTTCCCCGGATATCCCGAAGGTATCAGCGTACCCAGCTAATGGAGGATTTGCGCAAACAAGCAGAACGTTTTGGCGCGGATATCCGCAATGGTATTGCAACTTCCGCCGACCTGAGCAAACGTCCTTACCGCATCACCATTGATGACGAAAAAGTGATTGAGGCAGAAACTGTAATTATATCCACAGGTGCCACCGCCAAATATCTAGGTCTGGAAGACGAACAAAAATATGCCGGAATGGGTGTAAGTGCCTGCGCCACCTGCGACGGTTTCTTCTATCGCAAGAAAACTGTAGCTGTAGTAGGTGGCGGTGACACTGCTTGTGAGGAGGCTGTCTATCTGGCAGGACTGGCCAAACAGGTTTACCTGATTGTACGTAAACCGTTCTTACGCGCATCCAAGATTATGCAAGCACGTGTTATGAACCATCCTAACATCAAGGTACTGTTCGAACACAACGCTGTCGGCTTATACGGAGAGAATGGCGTAGAAGGCGTTCATTTGGTAAAGCGTCAGGGTGAATGCAACGAAGAATGTTATGACTTGCCCATCGACGGATTCTTTCTGGCTATCGGCCATAAGCCCAATTCAGACATTTTCAAGGATTATTTAGACACAGACGAAGTAGGCTACATTATTACAGAAGCAGGTACTCCGCGTACGAAAGTCCCGGTGTGTTCGCTGCCGGCGATGTGGCCGACCCGCATTATCGACAGGCTATCACTGCTGCTGGAAGTGGCTGCAAAGCTGCCATAGAAGCAGAAAGATACCTATCTGCCAATGACTTATTATAATAAAATAAACTAACCCCACAACAAACACTATGACACATTTTCTAAGGAAGATGGCAGCTGCTGGATCATTCTAGGCAGCGTGTCGGTGGGCTTTGCACAACAGCAAACGCCTCCCATCCCTACGGACCCTACGTCCGCATCGGTAAATTGGACAACGGATTAACTTATTACATCCGTCACAACGAACTCCCCGAAAAAAAGAGCCGATTTCTACATCGCTCAAAAAGTAGGTTCCATTTTGGAAGAAGACAACCAGCGAGGCTTGGCACACTTCTTAGAACACATGTGCTTTAACGGAACTAAAAATTTCCCGGACAAAACCCTCATCCAATATCTGGAAAGCATAGGGGTGAAATTCGGTGAAAACCTGAATGCTTACACTAGCATAGATGAAACAGTATACAATATTTCCAATGTTCCCGTGATACGTGACGGCGTTGTAGATTCTTGTTTGCTAATTTTGCATGACTGGGCCGATGACCTGACACTAGACCCTAAGGAAATAGACAGCGAACGCGGTGTGATTCATGAAGAATGGCGTACTAGCACAAACGCTATGATGCGTATGTACGAAAAAGCCTCCCTACCCTTTATCCGGGAAGTAAATATGCCTATAGGCTTCCTATCGGCATAATGGAAGTAGTAGACAATTTCCCTTATCAGGCATTACGCGATTATTATGAAAAATGGTATCGTCCGGACCAACAGGGTATTGTCGTAGTAGGCGATATAGATGTAGACAAGATTGAGGCAAAGATAAAGAAGATATTCTCTCCTATTAAAATGCCAGAAACCCCAGCAGAACGAGAATACTTCCAAGTTCCCGACAATAAGGAAACTATTGTAGCAATAGAAACGGATAAAGAACAGGCAAACCCAGTAGCTTATTTATGCTACAAACATGAAGCAATTCCTAATGAACAAAAGGGAAACATGGATTATCTGGTAGTGAACTACATGAAATCCATGATAGAAAATATGTTGAACGCCCGTCTGAACGAACTGACCCAAACAGCCAATCCTCCTTTCATCTTCGCTCAAGTCAGCGACCAAGAATTCCTGATTTCCAAAACAAAAGATGCCTTTACAGGAATAGTAGCAAGCAAGGAAGACGGAATTGACAGTGCAATAACCGCCATTGTACGTGAAATTGAACGGGCCCACAAATTTGGTTTCACCGCGTCCGAATATGCCCGCGCCAAAGCGGACTATCTGCGTATGCTGGAATCTGCATACAACGAACGCAATAAAGTGAAAAACGGTGCATACGTGGATGAATATGTACGCCACTTCATTGACAACGAACCAATTCCAGGTATTGAAAATGAATACGCCATTATGAATCAGATCGTCCCCAACCTGTCTGTGGAAATGGTAAACAGTCTGATTCCAGCCTTGGTTACCGACAGCAATCTGGTAGTAAACGTATTCTTCCCTGAAAAGGAAGGATTGAAGTTCCATCCAAGAAAGAAGTTTTGGCTGCTATCAATAAGGTAAAAGCTGAAACACTGACTGCTTATGAAGACAAGTTTCTGATGAACCTTTGATTCCTGAAAAGCCCCAAGGCGGAAAGATTACAAAACAGGAAAATGGTCCGTTCGGTTCTACTATCTTGACTCTGTCCAATGGAGTACGCGTTATCTTAAAGCAAACCGACTTCAAAGCGGATGAAATCAGAATGAGAGCTTTCAGTCCGGGTGGCAGTTCCTTGTTCCCGAATGATGAAATTATCAATATCAATGTCATGAATGATGTGGCAAGTATCGGCGGCTTGGGTAACTTCAGCAATGTTGATCTAGAGAAAGTATTGGCAGGTAAAAAAGCTAGTGTAAGTGCTTCCGTCAGTGGTAATACAGAAGGGCTGAGCGGAAGCTGCTCACCCAAAGATTTTGAGACCTTGATGCAATTAGTCTATTTGTCATTCACGGCTCCACGAATGGATAACGATGCATTTACTTCATTCAAGAACCGTCTACAAGCATCTTTGGCAAATCAAGAGGCCAACCAATGACTGCCTTACAGGATACATTACAAAAAGCCCTCTATATGGGACATCCGCGTACTATCCGTATGAAAGCCGACATGGTGGACAAGATTGACTATGCCAGAATTATGGAGATGTACAAAGACCGTTTCAAAGATGCCAGCGACTTTACTTTCATCTTTGTAGGAAATATCAAACCAGAAGAAACGGAACCACTGATTGCGACTTATTTAGGCGCTCTGCCTTCCGTCAATCGCAAAGAAACCTTCCGTGACAACCACATTGATATGCGCCAAGGTGACTATAAGAACATTTTCAACAAGAAATTGGAAACTCCTAAAGCCACCGTATTGGTAATCAACAACGGGCAATGCGCATACACATTGAAAAACCAAATCATGATGAGTATGCTTTCACAGATACTGAATATCATGTATACTGAAAGCGTACGCGAAAAAGAAGGTGGGACATACGGTGTAAGTGCATTCGGCAGTCTGACCAAATATCCAAAAGAGAAAGCGGTTCTGCAAATCTATTTCGATACAGATCCTGCCAAACGCGCCAAAATGACGGATATCATTTTGAATGAACTGAACCAATTTGCCAACGAGGGTCCGTCCACCGAAAACTTGAACAAGGTAAAAGAATTCATGCTGAAGAAATACAAGGAAAATGCCAAAGAAAACAGTTATTGGGTAAATATGCTGGATGAATATTTCTGGGAAGGAACAGATATGAACACCGGCTACGCAGACATAGTAAACAGCATTACCGCTAAAGATCTGCAAGAATTTACCAAAGCCTTGTTGGAGCAGAATAACCGTATAGAAGTAAGCATGACTTCGGAAGAAACAAAATAATCCCATCCAAGCCTATGCTTCTATCTATTATAAGACAGAATCAAAAACTTGCAGCCAAGCGGAATCCTGCATTCGACAGGAACCGCTTTGCCAAGTTTTTAATTTACTTTATGGTCGCATTTTGGGCAGCATACCTCATCTTTATCGGGGTCATGCTGTCCTTCGCTTTGAAGATATCTTTCCCAGCATGGAACCTTACCATATCATGAACCAAGGATTGATTTATCTTCTGATACTTGATTTTTTGCTACGCTTCATGCTGCAACCGGCCATGTCGCAAGAAATCAAGCCCTATCTGCTTATGCCAATAAAAAAGAATAAGCTGGTGGATACCCTGTTACTACAATCCGGAATCAGCAGTTACAACTTCTTCTGGTTTTTCCTGATCGTACCTTTTGCCCTGCTTACGATTATCCGTTTCTATGGATTCACGGGCATCCTATGCTATCTGTGCGGCATTTGGCTTCTGATGGCTATGAACAGTTATTGGTATTTGATATGCAAAACTTTACTGAATGAGAAATTGCTTTATATACTTCTCCCGATCGGAGTATACGGATTATTAGCGGGAACTGAATTTATTCCCGAAGGAAATCCGGTTTCCACGTTCATGATGAATCTAGGAGAAGGATTTATAGAAGGAAACATACTCTCCTTTCTAGGTGTCATAGCAGCCATATTGTTGCTTCTGCTAGTAAATCGCAAGCTACAGCTACACTTCATCTATAATGAAATAGCTAAAGTGGAAGACACCAAGATGAAGCATGTATCCGAATATAAATTCCTGGACCGCTATGGTGACGTAGGTGAATATCTACGTCTGGAACTAAAACTGTGTTTCCGTAACAAAACCGTAAAGACACAATTCCGCATGGGATTTATCATCATGCTTGCTTTTTCGGCACTGATTGCCTTCACGGATGTGTATGACGGAACAGGAATGATAAATTTTATCTGCATATACAATTTTGCCATTTTAAGTATCATGACCCTGGGGCAAGTGATGTCTTTTGAGGGCAACTATCTAGACGGTCTTATGAGCCGTAAGGAATCTATCTATAACTTGCTTCGTGCCAAGTATTACCTGAACTGCATCATCGTGTTCATCCCTTTCCTGATTATGATGATCCCTGTAGCTAAAGGCAAGATACCCTTCCTCATGGCTCTATCCTATATGCTGTTTACAGCAGGATTCGTATTCGCTATGATGCTGCAACTGGCTGTGTACAATAAAAGACACTCCCGTTAAACGCCAATGTCATGCGAAGCAATCGGGGAAGTTCCTTATTCCAGACCATTATCATCTCATGTGCTTTTTTCCTGCCCTTGATTATCAACAAAGCTCTGACGGCTTTCTTTGAACAGGATACAGCCTGCATCATCATGATGATTATAGGGTTGTTACTGATTGCAACCCACAATATTTGGATAAAAAATATCTATAACCGTTTCATGAAGCGCCGTTATGAGAATATGGAAGGCTTCCGTGACTCACGTTAAAACGAATTGCGTATGAATATCATAATAAACCAATTACAAAAGAACTTTGGCCCGAAAGTGGCTGTAGACATAGAAAATTATTCCATTCAAAGCGGTGACATGTTGGGACTGGTGGGCAATAACGGAGCAGGAAAAACGACCCTGTTCCGCCTGATGCTGGACTTGCTGAAAGCCGACGGAGGCAGTGTACATATCGAAAACATCGATGTGAGCCGGAGTGAGGAATGGAAAAATATAACGGGAGCTTTCATTGACGAAGGTTTCCTGATAGATTATCTTACCCCCGAAGAATATTTCTACTTTGTAGGAAAAATGTACGGGCTAACAAAAGAAGAAGTAGATAAACGTGTCGCTAGGTTTGAACGTTTTATGAATGGCGAAGTCATCGGACAAAAAAAACTGATTCGTAACTATTCGGCAGGCAACAAACAGAAAATAGGTATCATTTCGGCTATGCTGCACCAACCGCAGGTACTGATTCTAGATGAACCGTTCAACTTTCTGGACCCTAGTTCGCAGTCCATTATCAAGCATTTACTGAAAGCTTATAATGAAGAAACCGGAGCCACCATACTGGTATCCAGCCATAATCTGAACCACACAGTAGATATATGCCCACGCATCGCTCTGTTGGAAAACGGAAAGATTATCCGAGATATTGACAATAAAGGGAATTCCGCCGAAAAGGAATTAGAGGACTATTTTAATGTAACAGAATGAAAAAACTACTATCCCATTTGCTGGTATTAGGTACACTGGCCATGTTGTTGGCTTCATGCGGTACCTCTGCCCCACGTTATAACTACAAGGAACTGGCGCGTGCCTCCATCCGTCTGAATATGGATATTGACATGAAAGACAATCACCAACTGTACGTAGAATCAGCAGCATGGCTGGGAGTCCCCTACCGTGGCGGTGGTAACAGCAAACGGGGAGTGGACTGTTCCGGACTGACTTCACATTTATATAAAAAGGTATACCACAAAAAGCTGAAACGTAACTCAGATGACCAACGTACCCAAGATTGCCATAAAGTAAGTAAGAGAAACTTGCGCGAAGGAGATTTGGTATTCTTCCATAACGGTAGAAAAAAACGGATTGCCAGTCATGTAGGTATTTATTTGAAAGATAATAAGTTTATCCATGCCAGTACCAGCCGGGGAGTCATAATCAGCAGCCTGAATGAAGATTATTATCGTAAACACTGGTTAAGTGGAGGCCGTCCTTGACAAGATCCTTCCGGGCAATATATTCATTACATTAAAATGAGTTTAATTTGAAAGAATGAAATACACAACATACCTTTTTGATTTTGATTACACACTAGCCGATTCTTCACGCGGCATCGTTATCTGTTTTCGTAATGTACTGGAACGCCATGGGCATACGGGCATCAGTGATGAAGCCATAAAACGCACCATTGGAAAAACACTGGAAGATTCATTCAGTCTTTTGAGCGGAATCACTGCTCCCGAAACATTAGCCGAATATAAAAAAGAATATGTAAAGGAAGCAGATACATACATGACTGTCAACACTTTCTTTTTTCCTGAAACGGTTACCGTACTGAAAACACTGAAAAGTCAAGGCGCCCAAATAGGTATCATTTCCACTAAATTCCGTTTTCGTATCCGCGAAATGGTAGACCAACATTTTCCGAAAGATTTTTTTGACATTATTATCGGAGGAGAGGATGTAAAGCAAGCCAAGCCAGATCCTCAAGGTATAAAAAAAGCACTACGCCGACTGCATCGCCAGAAAAACGAAACACTCTACATCGGTGACAGCACAGTGGACGCTGAAACCGCCCAAGCAGCCAAAGTAGACTTTGTAGGTGTACTCAATGGCATGACAACCCGTGAAGAACTGATTGTATACCCACATCGGCAGATATTAGACAATCTTTCGTTACTTCCATTAATTCATAAATTCACCCCTTACGAACCAGACAAACATTTTCCGGAAAGTTCTTTTATTCTTCCTATTTTCCTCAAAAGATAGTAGCCTTCTACAAACTGTTCCATCAAAAACAAATAAGAGGAAAACATGAAATAAAAGAGAATCCGACATGTTGCGTCTGTAAGAACTGCGGAAACACATTTCAAGGGAATTATTGTCCCCATTGCGGACAAAACCACCACACACCACGTTTCACCATACGAAATGCCTTTCAGAATATTTTGAGCGGATTCTTTAACATAGACAATGGTTTCAGCCGTAACCTGATAGAACTACTCTACCGACCAGGATACATGATACGGGATTATCTGAGGGGGAAACGTGTACATTACTATAAACCATTTCAAACCTTGTTCGTTCTAGCTGCTCTATATATCATGGGTGTACAGCTCATTGATCCGACAGCGATAAAACTATCGGAAAAGGAAATGGAAGAAGAGCCTACTATCGCCAGCCTGATGGATGACATCAAATATCAACAGGAACAGACATCAGACAGTTGTACCAAATATTATTTAGGACAAAGTATTACTTATGCAGACAGTGCACGGTGGGCTCAAACCCACAGTTTATCAGAATCAATACAAGCACAAATCGATGTAAAATTCAGCAATCAAGACCAAGATGAGCTAAAAAAGAAATAAGCAAACAAATAAAAAAGGAGCTTAAACAAAAAATAAAAGCAAAAAATGGAGAGATTGATGACTGGAGAGGCCTGATGAAAGAAATTGGTACGACTTTGGCAAAACAAGATAGCTTGCGGATAGCCACTTTAGGAAGAGAAGCCAACAAACAAGACTCAACCATATCGGAAATAAGAAAAAACATATTGGCAAACATGGCCCAACAAGATAATCCCTATGAAGATCAAGATATCTGGAATGATTTGAGCGAAGCCGGAAGTGAAATAAAAAATGTTTTCAACGAAATGACAAACAATTATTTTACAGAAAATAGTTTTCTCTCTGCAGTCGGTAATCTGATGAAAAGTTGGATACATGGCAACAAAGCCTTCAGCATCCTGCTTTGCTCCCCCTTTTCACAATAAGCACCCGATTAAGCTTCTGCCGGACCTCTATCGGACGTCGACTAAACCTGACAGAAAACTTTTTTGCACAAGTTTATATCGCTTGCCAAATCTTATGGATTTCTTTACTGATCCTGCCATTTACCGGGACAGCACACTTGAATGATATTTTTGATTTAAGTTACAAAGCAATCTTTATATTATTTGTCTGGGATTACCGCCAACTGTTTGGACTTTCCTGGTGGAAAAGTTTCTGCCGTACAATAATCATGTTTTGGTATTGCTTTTTGGGACTGTTGCTAGTCTGTTCTATCATTATAGGCATCATCGTATTGATAGCTATATTATACAATGGGGTAAATAAAAGTACAATCACACAAACCTTATTTATACAATCGCACATCCACAAAATGCAATATGAATAAAAACATTGAGTACAAGAAAAAAGAAGATGATTTTTCTTTGCAGATATAAATAAATATAGTAATTTTGTGCCCGATTTAGTCCGATGAGGTAGAAAAGCGAAGGCAGTGATGCATTCCACCTTACGGAGAAAACCGTTTAATATTATAAAAAGATGTACGTAATTGTAGAAATTAACGGTCAGCAGTTCAAAGCTGAAGAAGGTAAAAACTGTTTGTACACCACATTCAGAACGCAGAAAACGGCGCAACTGTTGAATTTGAAAAAGTATTGTTGGTAGACAACAATGGAACAGTAACTGTAGGTGCTCCTACTGTAGAAGGTGCCAAGGTAGTTTGTGAAGTAGTATCTCCGCTAGTAAAAGGCGATAAAGTACTTGTATTTCACAAGAAGAGAAGAAAAGGTTATAGAAAACTGAATGGTCACCGCCAGCAGTTTACAGAGTTAACTATTAAACAAGTTATTGCTTAATCATTTAAAATTTAAGAAGAAATGGCACATAAAAAAGGTGTAGGTAGTTCTAAGAACGGCCGTGAATCAGCAAGTAAGAGATTAGGCGTTAAGATATTTGGTGGACAGGCTTGTAAAGCAGGTAACATCATTGTTCGTCAGAGAGGTACAGAATTCCATCCGGGTGAAAACATCGGTATGGGACGTGACCATACTCTTTTCGCTTTAGTAGATGGTACAGTATGTTTCAAAGTAGGTCGCAATGACAGAAGATCTGTTTCTGTTGTTCCTGCTGTAGAAGCATAATCAGTTACAAAATAAAAAAAATTGAAAGACTCTTCAAAGAATGAAGAGTCTTTTCTTTTAGAATGTCCTGAACACTAAAACCTTACCTTCGGTCCGGATTATAAAATGCTTGGCCAATGCCTCATTCAAAGTCCCTTGCCACCAATTGGTAAACACAGATAAAGGATAAGCCAACCCTTCGGCAAATAAAACCGTACTATTCATATTAAAAATAGAAATCTGCTGACCGATATAAGATTCGAACATACTGTCCTCCTTTATGGGAACAAAGATACCGTAATCTGTCATCATATTAACCTCCGCCTTCTCCATATAATCTGCCAACAAACTGACATTCCCTATTGTATGATCTTCTCTTTTCCCTGTAGCCCCCATGATAGTAATACGCTTCCTCTCCTGTGATAAGCAGAAGCGGAATGCCTTACTCAAATCATTTGTTTCCTGCTCTGTCTCACTATGAATCAACGAAGCATATCGCTCTTTAATACCCGGCAATAAAGAATCACCATCGCCAACAATGGCTTCCGACATTCTACCTGAACGAATATAAGTATTGCTGCCCCGTCACAACAAACTACATAAGGACACTGCCTCAACCATTCCAACGCCAACGGATGGGAAGGAAAATCACCATCAGCCAGAATAATTGTTTCCGGCACATCACATCCTATCGGCAATTTATACTCTTTCATAAGATAAATTCATTAATTGTTTCCACTTCAAATAACCGAAAAAAGCGATTACCGTATAAAGTCCATATAAAAAAGAAGTGAAATATAAATCTTTGTAAATATAGATACCACAAGAAACAATATCAACAACCAGCCATACCAACCATTGTTCCACATATTTATGTGCAAGCATCCACATGGCAATAATACTAAGTGAAGTTGTTAAACTATCCCACCAGGCACTGTGCTATCCGTATAAGTTTTGAGAATAATCCCTATCAGCACAAACACCACAAGCAGCACAACAAACATAGGCAGCAGCAACTTAGACGGTGTGCCAGATACAGGCTTCTCCCCTTTATCCGGCGTATGGCGCAACCACATCCCCCAACCATAAATTCCAGCCAACAAATAATAGATGCTGATAGCAGAATCGGCATACAGACCTACTTGATAATAAATAACTATATAAATGGCAGGCATAATAACACTGACCGGCCACAACCAAATGCTCGCCTTATATTCAAACCATAAATAAAGCAGACCGATTAAAGTGCCCGCTATCTCAAGATAATTCATCCTTCTTACTTTTCATTTTCTAATCTGGATACAAAAGTAACGAATAACTCATACACCTTACCATTTTTTTATCTATCTTTGTCCATTAATTCAAGAAATATCAAAAAGACTGAAAAGATATGCTTACCATTAAACAAATTACAGACAACACGGAAGAGGTAATCCGCGGACTGGAAAAGAAGCACTTTAAAGATGCAAAAGCAACGATAGAACAAGTGCTTGCATTCAATGACAAACGACGTAGCACACAGAATCAATTAGATAAAAACCTGGCAGAAGTGAACTCGCTCTCCAAATCTATCGGGCAACTGATGAAAGAAGGGAAGAAAGAAGATGCTGAAACAGCTAAAGCACGTGTAGCCGAAATCAAAGAAACCAGCAAAGCTTTACAAGCAGAAATGGACAAAGCACAGGAAGACATGACCAACCTGCTTTACACCATTCCTAATGTTCCTTACGACAGTGTGCCCGAAGGTGTAAGCGCTGAAGACAATGTGGTGGAAAAAATGGGCGGTATGGAAACCGAACTCCCCAAGAATGCACTTCCTCATTGGGAACTTGCCAAAAAATACGACTTGATAGATTTTGACCTAGGCGTGAAAATCACAGGGGCAGGTTTTCCTGTATATAAAGGTAAAGGAGCACGTCTTCAACGCGCATTAATCAATTTCTTCCTGGATGAAGCCCGCGCTTCCGGTTACGAAGAAATCATGCCACCGACGGTAGTAAACACTGCATCAGGTTACGGAACAGGACAACTTCCCGACAAAGAAGGACAAATGTATCATTGCGAAGTAGATGATTTGTACTTAATTCCAACTGCAGAAGTTCCTGTAACCAATATTTATCGTGACGTGATTTTGGACGAAAAACAATTGCCTATCAAGAATTGTGCATACACTCAATGTTTCCGTCGTGAAGCCGGATCTTACGGCAAAGACGTACGTGGCTTGAACCGTTTGCACGAATTCTCAAAAGTAGAACTGGTACGCATTGACAAACCCGAACATTCCAAACAGTCACATCAGGAAATGTTGGACCATGTAGAAGGTCTATTGAAGAAATTAGAGCTCCCCTATCGCATTCTCCGCCTTTGTGGTGGTGATATGAGTTTTACAGCTGCACTTTGCTTTGACTTTGAGGTTTACTCGGAAGCACAACAACGTTGGCTGGAAGTAAGTTCTGTATCCAATTTCGATACGTATCAGGCTAATCGCCTGAAATGCCGTTACCGTTCTGCCGAAAAGAAAACAGAATTATGCCATACTTTGAACGGTTCCGCACTAGCTTTGCCGCGTATTGTTGCAGCCTTATTAGAAAATAACCAGACTCCGGAAGGTATCCGCATCCCTAAAGCATTAGTTCCTTATTGCGGATTCGAGATGATTGACTAATAACAGCTAATTACATATATTGAATGCCATTCTGAGTATTGTTCAGAATCCGATCTTTCCCGACAGATTCTGTCTTGTATGCAGAATGACATTCTTTTTTATTATTTCAACCTGATTACTAACCATTTAACCTATTATTATGAATACTTCACAGAAAAATTTCATGGTACCTCTTGCCTTTGTAGGCATGATGTTTTTTGCAATTGGTTTTGCATTGGGCATTAACTCTTTCCTGATGCCGGTATTAGAACGGTCAATGGAAATGTCGGCTTCAGAATCCAATCTTCTGCTTGCCGCCACGTTTGTTCCATTCCTAATTTTTGGCATACCGGCCACCAAATGTATTGAAGCCATCGGTTACAAAAAAACAATGGCTCTTTCATTCATCATTTTCGCTATCGCTTTTGGACTATTCATCCAAGCAGCTGCTACAGAATCTATTGTATGGTTTCTTTTCGCCTCATTCATCTGTGGTGCCGCCAATGCAGTACTCCAAGCTTCAGTAAATCCATATGTAACTATTCTTGGACCTATAGAGTCTGCCGCAAAACGTATTTCCATCATGGGTATTTGCAACAAACTGGCTTGGCCTGCTACTACTCTTTTTATTACCTTAGTAATCGGCAAAACCATAGACCAAATTAAAATGGAGGATTTGTTCCAGCCATTTGGTATCATTATCGGTATTTTCGTTGTATTAGGCATTATCGCCTTAATGGCTCCGTTGCCTGAAGTAAAAGCTGCCGGAGAGGATGCCACCACAGATGCGGAAGAAGCGGTTGCCTGTCCTTATGCAGAAGGTAAAACTTCTATCATGCAATTTCCTCACTTGCTATTAGGAGTAATTGCTCTTTTCCTTTATGTAGGTGTGGAAACCATAGCCTTGGCAACTGCAACCGGATATGCCAAAGCATTGGAGCTGCCGGGTGACAATTACGGATTTATCCCTTCCATCGGTATGGTAGTAGGATACATTTGCGGCGCAACCTTAATCCCTAAATATCTGAGCCAGGCTACCGCAATGAAAATATGTGCCATCATAGCCATCATTGGTTCTGCACTAGTAGCGACCATGCCGGCTGAAATTTCAGTCTACTGCATATTCTTTATGGCATTAGGATGCTCATTAATGTGGCCCGCATTATGGCCTCTCGCAATGGCGGATCTCGGCAAATTCACCAAAGCCGGCTCTTCATTGCTAACCATGGCCATTGCCGGTGGAGCGGTTATGCATGGGTGCGCGGTGTAGTTCAAGATGCAACTAGTTTCCAGACCTCCTATTGGATCTGTGTTCCCTGTTTCCTTTTCATTCTATATTATGGAATGATAGGATATAAAATCAGAACAAAGAAATAATCCTTTTTTCACATTAAAAACGAACTGCCGGCAAAATCAAAAACAGATTTATCATGATAGGCTCCAGCCGCCCCTCACAAAAGGGCGGCTTTTCTTTTGTCTTTAAAAAATATAATCCTACCTTTGCATAAATTATCAATTTGACAATCAACTCAGAAAAATAACTAACTTACAGTATAGCAAAATGAATAAGATTATTTCAAAAGAACATTTCTCGGAAAAGGTCTTTAAATTGGTTATAGAAGCACCTCTGATTGCTAAGTCGCGTAAGGCCGGACATTTCGTAATTGTTCGTGTCGGTGAAAAAGGAGAACGTATGCCACTTACTATCGCCGGTGCCGATCCCGTAAAAGGTACCATCACACTAGTAGTACAGGAAGTTGGTCTTTCTTCTACACGACTTTGTGAATTGAACGAAGGAGATTATATTACAGATGTTGTTGGTCCGCTGGGTAAAGCCACCCACATTGAAAATTTCGGAACTGTAGTCTGTGCCGGAGGAGGAGTAGGCGTTGCTCCGATGCTTCCTATCGTACAGGCTTTGAAAGCTGCCGGCAACCGTGTAATTACCGTATTGGCCGGACGTACCAAAGAATTAATTATCCTTGAGAAAGAAATGCGTGAAAGTTCTGATGAAGTAATCATTATGACAGACGACGGCTCATACGGGCATAAAGGATTAGTGACTGAAGGTGTGGAGGAAGTAATCAAACGTGAAACAGTAAACAAATGTTTCGCCATCGGTCCTGCCATCATGATGAAATTCGTTTGCCTGCTGACTAAAAAATATGAAATACCCACAGACGTTTCTCTGAACACCATTATGGTGGATGGAACCGGCATGTGTGGTGCCTGCCGTATCACTGTAGGAGGCAAAACACGTTTTGTTTGTGTTGACGGTCCGGAATTCGACGGCCATCAAGTAGATTTTGACGAAATGCTGAAACGCATGGGAGCTTTCAAAGATATTGAAAAAGAAGAAATTCACAAACTAGACACCGAAAAGCCAATGACTTGTGAAGCGACTAAAGAACTGGATGGCCGGGATGCCGAATGGCGTGCAAGCTTACGTAAAGCCATGAAGCCTAAAGAACGAATGGCTATCCCTCGTGTAAAAATGAACGAATTGGATGCAGAATACCGTTCACATAGCCGTAAGGAAGAAGTCAATCTAGGCTTGAGCGAAGAGCAAGCTGTAACGGAAGCAAAACGTTGTTTGGACTGCCCCAACCCTACTTGTATGAACGGATGCCCCGTAGGAATCAATATCCCGAAATTCATCAAAAATATAGAACGCGGTGAATTCCTTGAAGCTGCCAAAACCTTAAAAGCAACCAGTGCATTACCTGCTGTCTGCGGGCGTGTATGTCCTCAAGAAAAACAGTGTGAATCACAATGCACTCATCTGAAAGCCGGACACGAAGCCGTTGCCATAGGCTATTTGGAACGTTTTGCTGCTGATTACGAACGTGAAAGCGGTCAAATATCCGTACCGGAAGTAGCGGAAAAGAACAATATAAAAGTAGCTGTTATCGGTTCAGGTCCTGCCGGACTCTCATTTGCCGGAGATATGGCTAAACAGGGATACGATGTCACTGTATTCGAAGCTTTACATGAAATAGGGGGCGTATTAAAATATGGTATCCCCGAATTCCGCCTACCAAATAAGATTGTAGATGTAGAAATTGACAATTTATCCAAGATGGGTGTCAAATTCATGAAGGACTGCATCGTAGGAAAGACAATCAGTGTGGAAGACTTGGAAGCAGAAGATTTCAAAGGTATATTTGTAGCATCAGGTGCCGGGCTCCCCAACTTCATGAATATCCCGGGTGAAAATTCTATCAATATCATGTCTTCCAACGAATATCTGACCCGTGTAAATCTAATGGATGCAGCCAGCGAGGATTCGGATACTCCTGTAACATTCGGCAAACGCGTAGCAGTAATCGGCGGTGGTAACACAGCTATGGACTCTGTCCGCACAGCACGCCGCTTAGGAGCAGAACGCGCAATGATTATTTATCGCCGTTCGGAAGAAGAAATGCCTGCCCGTCTGGAGGAAGTGAAACATGCTAAAGAAGAAGGTGTGGAATTCCTGACTCTGCATAACCCCATAGAATATATTGCCGATGAAAAGGGGCGTGTGAAACAAGTCGTTTTACAGAAAATGGAATTAGGCGAACCAGATGCTTCCGGCCGTCGCAGTCCGATAGCTATTCCAGGAGCAACAGAAACCATTGACATCGATATGGCAATAGTCAGCGTAGCGTCTCCCCTAACCCGATTGTTCCCAGTTCCATCCCGGGATTGGAATTGGGACGCAAAGGAACAATTGCCGTAAATGAAAATATGCAATCGTCAATCCCGACTATTTATGCCGGTGGCGATATTGTGCGTGGTGGAGCTACAGTTATCCTTGCAATGGGTGACGGACGTAAAGCAGCTGCTTCCATGCATGCACAACTCTCCTCCAAATAAATATTATCATTTTCACTAATTTAGCCCGTTATTAAAAATTAACGGGCTATTTTTATTCTATACCGAAAATAAATCACACAGACAGAATGGACCCCATAAATCCATATAGACCTATATCGCCTATCTGACCAATGTACTGACATCAATTGAAATACATACCATGAATATGAACTCTGTCACTATATCTGGAGATAAAATACAAAACTTTATTACCAAATATTGAGGTAACTATCTAAATGTCTATATGAAGTGTGCTCCATAACAACAAAAGAGGTGTAAACGAATCCTTTTATTAACCAAATAAAATTTAAAATATTCACATTATAAACAATTAATAACTCAAATTTAACCAGCATTAAACTCACTCCAGATTACTTTTGTTACCAATTATAATCATAAAGAAAAAACGAATGACCCAGAGGGTAAATTTTAGCATATTATTCTGCACTATCAGTATACTGACAGCACAAGCACAATGGAACAAACAGGACTCGATTCGTTTACAGGAGCTATTGAATGGAGATGGAGAACTAAAAATTAACACAGAAGCCGTAAAGTCTATCCATTTCGACTTTAAATCGGACAAAGACAATATAAAAGGTACTCCATTCATGTCCGAAGACAAACCGTGGATGAAGTTTCTGAAAGACTTGCCTAAAAACTTCGGCGACACAACCAAATGGGTACGCCCTAACTTTGTGCGTCTTACTCCCTACACTCCTTACACCACATGGCATGAAGATCCGGTTAATGATCCCATTTTCTTGAAAAGAAAGACTCTCTGACAATGTCATGGAAACTAAATATCAACTGATTCCCGGTTTGCGAAACGGCTATGTAATATTACCTGCGGCATGGATCAAACGGTAACTCCCAGTAATAACCCATTAATAGGAGGACTGGATGCGACAATTTTCTGTATGAATCTTTAACCAAACGAGGACGTGCCATCCGACGTAATCGTAATCGTGCCAAAGGTTGGAAAATCTATCAAAGTTACGTACCAACCCGACAGGATTCTATCTTGTTTCCTAGAATCAGCAAAGTATCTGAACAAGATTCATTGCCCAAACAAGACACTTTGCTTATCAAAAAGGATTCAGCAATTATTAACCAAAACTCATTACTTCTTAAAGACAAAATAAACGGCAAGGACCAGACAAAGAAAAGCCGCTAAATGATTCCACTTCAGTTCTGTTTTAAATGCCCAAACAGAAAATAATGTAAATACAGCCAATGTGATAACTTCTTGAATCACCTTGAGTTGCATAATATCAAACGGTCCTCCACTATCTTTAAACCCAAGACGATTGGCAGGAACCTGAAGACAATATTCAAAAAAAGCAATTGCCCAACTAAATGCAATCACACCAATCAACGGAAGGGCTGCAAACCAACTAAACTCTTGTCGCATTTTTAAATGACCATACCAAGCAAACGTCATAAAGACATTTGAAAAAATCAGCAATATTACTGAATAAATACCATGAGACAACATATATTTTAATCTATTTTTTATCCGGAAACAATCTGCCTATAATATCCATTACGCTTTTAACAATTGCATATCAACAAGCATTTTTGGAGTGCAAAGATAATGGAAATAATCGAATTAAGAATAATACAATGAGTTATTGCCGTAACAAACATGTTTTATTTCCAATGAACAAAAAAGCAACCAACTCCACTCTTTCAATCTGCTATTTGTTAAGAAAAAAGTTTGTTTGCTAAACCATGTTATAACAAGCGTTTTTTTATTTCTAAAATTTGGAACTATCTCAAGAATACGTACCTTTGCATTGTGTTTTTCATAGTATTAGATTTAAGGTTAACAAAAGATTGGCTGTCTGGGAAGATAGCCTTTTTTATTTTCTCCTTGCCTAGTCCCCCAAATAGTGTTACAGCTAAAAATGCAACAAAATGAAAAAGGCAGAAACAAAGAAGAATCACTTGTAAAAATAGGGGGAGTATAACAGGACAATGTTTTTCCCACATCAGAAAACATGTTTTTTACACGTACGCCCCATATAGTTATACGTACGTACAAACTCATGCGGACGTATATGAAATCTTATATGTCCAGAATAAAATTCCACATCAAAGATAAGGACGTTTTTTAAAAAGATCAAGAGCTTTTCAAAAAAAAAGATAACCGCCTTTTAAAAAAAGAAAAGGAGCTTTTACCGAAACGTCTTGATCTTTTTACCGTTGCCAAGACTTTGTAAGCCATTATTCTATGGAAGTACAAACCCCTTATGCACACTTCTTGCGAGAAAAAAGCCTGAAAACACCCTACTTCCTATCAAGCCTGGAATAGCCTATAAAAAATAGATATAACTGAGGACAAGCATGTTACACGAAAATATGTTTCAGAACGTTATGAGAGCATGAGAGCATAAGTGAGAACAAATATTTTTACCATCTGCATATAAGTTGTTTATAATTAGCCTGTTATACATGCAGTGATGGCATGAGGACATAAACACCCGAACTTCCTAATAAGTACGTCAAGAACATTTCCGGAAGTTATCAGAGAACAAAACGATCCTTTAAGAACCAAAATCCTCCCCACAATTGCAAATAAACCTCAAACAGACCGAAAGAATTGCTTTTTAAAAAACTTATTTTTCAATTGAAAGGACAGAGGAGCACTCTTTACAAGGCAAAGTTGTTTAAAAAGAAAGATAAAGAGTTGCTCGCAAATCAGGTTTTTCTAGCTTGCTCAAGAACTTTCTATTTATCATAAACTTCAAACTTTATTAAATCATTAAACCATTTCTACCCATATTTGTCATTTAGTAAACAATAAATAGATTAGATTATGGAAAAAATTATTGAGAGAAATGTCCCTATCGCAGAAGAGAATGTAACATTGTCAGGACAACCGGCAACGAATATGTTCGAAGACTGGGGTGAGGACATAACTGAAACAGATCTTTTGCATGAAGAAAAAGATAAAGGATTCTCCCCCAAAAAGAATCCCCAAAAACTGATGAAAGAAATGGATCAAATAGTGCAGGATGACATTAAAAACATTCATTAATAACCATTCATCCAATCCCCTTTATTATTTTACATTTGTCCTAGACTTGTATACGAAAATCACTTGACGAAAAGAGTATAAGGACAACTGAATACAAATAAATTGGAAACAGCTGCCATAAAAAACAGTTGTTTCCAATTTCAATTATGAACAAAATCTCTATGACGACAAATTAATTAAGATAACAACACAAGTCTTGATGCCATCCTATTGGAGCGTTATTCACCTCAGTAGGGGTGAAATGATTTATCGCAATCACATTCCTCACCCCACGTACTATATCTTTTGTAAACAACGCTGCAAGTCCTAATCCCATTCCCCATACTAACACAATAAAAAACTTTCTCATATCCTAATATATTTAAATGGTTATTCTTATGATAAAGAGAAAACAATTCCTATGCCAAAACCAGACTGGTATTGATTATCAATCAAATACATTAAGAACAAACTATTTTCAAAGAAAAAGGTCCACATTTTCATTGTAGAATATTTCTACACTTTCCCCAACAAATCAGACATGTATGTGCATCACCTTGTATCCGGCACAACAAACAACAGGAAGGATACCTTTGTAACATTCTTCCCCATCTAAATACATTGATAATATTGATAGTTGGTTAGCTGCACACAAGTACAAACAACTAACTATAAGCAGTCTCGTTATAATCCCCCAACAACAAAACAGCCATATCAACTATAAATCGTGTTCATTCATCCCAGGCAACAGTTCTTCCTGAATATTTGTCATGCTTCTCCACAAACTATACCGTGCTTCAGGATTCATTTTTTCTAGAGAATATAAAACATCTTTCATATTTGAATCGAATTCGACAAACTTTCATAATGACAAAGTACTCACGCAATGCTGTAATTCATCCTGCAGTACGATACAGTCGGTATGTTCTCCCATCACATACCGAAGCTGATGTGCCAGACATTCAAGCAATTCCGCTGACGTTTCATCATTTTCCTCCAATGCTGTCATACGGATCACATCCAGGGTATTGTACAGATAGTGTGTTGAATCTGCATTTTCAACGCATTCAGTTCCGCATCCTTCTGACAGATTCTGGTACATATACTTGATTGATATAATCGTTTAAACGTTCCACCATCTTGTTGAATCCATCTGCAATAATTTCCATTTCATCATGAGAATCGATTTCCAGACGCACATCCATCTGTCCATTCTCTACCTGCTTCATGGCCTCCTGCACCTTCCGGACCGGTCCAGTCATTCTGTTCGAAAATATAATATACAAAAGAACTAGGAAAATACAGGAAAACAGCAAAATAACAACCATCATCGTACGATTACTGAAATAATATCCCATTGCTTCCACATCACTCAACGCCAGTACTGCATATTCCTCCGTTCCTGTAATCTTTGCATAAAATATCCAGTTATCATCTATTTTTCATATCCTTCGTCATCAGTCAAATGAGCCATCACTTTTTTGCCAAGGGGATTCTTCCATCCAGATAATCCTTTCTGTCCTGGCTGTATACATAATGCGATTCTTCCGGATTACAGATATAAAGTTTCCCTTTTTCCAGTCCAATCTTCTTTACCAGATCATCCAAACGTCCACATTAATATCCGCAAACAATGTGCCCAGTGCTGTATTGTATGCGCGGTTCATAGATGTGGTGTCCATATAATTACGCACCAGAACGAAAATAAATCATCTGTATTGATACAGATATTGCTCTCCTCTGTCGTTCCCAATACTCTCAGATCCCGTAATCGATCTTTCGGAATAATGCTCATCTGTGTATAATATTCTGCATCATTTCGCAGTGTCTTTTCCTGATTATAATATACACTGTATATATGTCCATTAAAATCCAACAAAACGGTAGATGCGATATGCTTACTCTGTGACATAACGCTATTCAGAGCATTCACTACTTCCAATGCCCGCTCGCCATCACTGCGTTCCGTATCCTTCAATACCGCAGCCAGACTTTCTCCCAGATCTGTCTCGTATTCATACAGCTCAGCCATAGCATCATCCGCAGATTCTATAATGTCACCGACATTTCGGGCAAAATACCCGTTGATCTGCGCATAGTTACGGATCATTGTCTCTCTGACACTGTCTGTAAATCTGGAAAAAAACAGAACGCTCAGCAGGAGCAGCGGAATCACGCCCAAAAATACATAAGCCACTGTCAGTTTTCCGAAGGTTGTATCAAATAGTTTCTTTCTCATTATTTTTCCTCCTGGCTTAGCTCACTATTTTCCCAAAGCTGCTGTAAACTGACGGCTGTCTCCTCCACAGATAGTTCTCCACCTAATTCTTCACGCAAAAGAAGCAGCATACTTTTTTCGAATTCTACCGGCGTATCATCGTCTCCGATATAAGTTGCAATCTGTTCGTCGCTGCTGCGGAACGCCCGCTCTGTTTCTTCCTGAAATTTCACTCCGGTCGTAGAAATCCACTCCTTTGTCAACGGAAAACCACAAATAGATTCACAAACCAGCGTATAATTATCTTCTGAATAAAATATTTTAAGGAATGTCATGGCGGCCTCATATCTTTGCGGATCACTCTTACACTCTTTTGTTACGGACCAAAACGTATCCAGATTATCGCCGGCATAAGTTACTCCTTCTTCACCCGGCACATAAAACCAGCCAAGTTCCATATCTGGATTCAGCTTCTGAATGGCAAAAGAAGTCCACGGACCAGTATACATCATAGCAATTTCTCCTTCAGCCATTTTATAAGGTAGGTTTCCGTCTCTGGTCGTCTGCCAGTCCTTGTTAACATAATCTGCTTCGAACAGCCCACTTAAATCCGTCAGCATTTTCATTGGTTCCGCATCTGTCCATGACACCACTCCATCCGCACAGTCACTGAGCCAGTTATCGTTTTTTGCCAACACATCCGTACGGAAGAAATGATTCACCCAGTATTCCATATGCCACAGATCACTTCCCGCCACACCGATTGGTATAATACCACGCCGTTTCAGCACTTCGCAGACATTTAGAAATTCTTCATAGGTTTGTGGCTCCTGCAGGTGAAATCTTTCAAAATTTTTTGTTATATATAATACCGGAAGTGGACTCGACCGCTCCCACTCCGTATACTTTCCCATCTACATCGTAAGTATATTTTACCAGATCTGTCACTTCATCCGAAATTTCACCAAGCGTATCACTGCTGGCATACATTCCAGGTGTCTTTAACTGTACAATATCTCCAAGCTCATCTCTGGCAATTTTTTGATCAGAATATCCTCGTATACTT
>ENA-OQJH01000186-OQJH01000186.1-human-gut-metagenome-genome-assembly--contig:-NODE-186-length-37475-cov-2.248447_pt1 | contig 37475 bp, 33 predicted proteins | sample MGYA00242597_ERZ504763 | MGnify/ENA primary metagenome ERZ504763 (study PRJEB26092, sample SAMD00036359) | human gut metagenome | host: Homo sapiens | study: EMG produced TPA metagenomics assembly of... | reverse complement strand
CTCGTACCTTATATAGAGTCTCCGATTAGTTTAACCAACAGAATTTTCAGCCGCGCCCCGTAGTTCGTGTTCGAGTTCGAAGATGCATTGTTCGCGTTCGCATAAGCGAGACCGCTGTTCGCATTCGAGTTGTTGCCAGACCGCAAAACACAACGGCGCGTGGGATTGTCCACCTTCTATGTTTTAAAGAGTTATACTTCCAAAACCTGCAATACTTAAAGAGGCCTCCATCCCCATTGCTCTGAATACACGCGCAACAGTCGAAAGGGTCAGATTCCTACCACTTCTATTTTCGACACCTGTGCACGCTGAACACCAATCTTCTGGGCTAGTTCCTCCTGTGTCATATTTTGGGATTTCCGGGCTTTCTTAATAGCCTCACCGATAAGGAACGACTGCAATTCAGCCTCATATTTATCCCTATGTGGTGTACCGACTTTCCCAATGTGCTTATCCTTAACTTCATCAAGGGTATAAAATTTTAATCGTTTCCATATCACTATTTTTTTGAGTTGAAATACAATTTTCTAATAGCTTCCGCTTTGTTAATCTCTTTACTTGGGGTCTTTTGTGTCTTTTTTGACGAATCCGTGCGTAGCAATAACCAATGTTTCCGCATCAGTATCCCAAAAAGCCAACAAACGATATTGAATACCTTTATAAAGAGTGCGGAACTCCCAAATATCCGTACCATCCAATTTTTTAAAAAGGTCTTTATCCATATATCCATTGGCAACCTTATCTACATTATAAACAATCTTGTCTTTAATGTCTTGGCGCAAAGTATCAAGAAAGGCATCTGCCTCGCTTGACATTATCACTTTGAATCTTGCTTTCAATTCCATACCTTGTTATTGCATTGCAAAGATACAAAAATGTTCCATATATAGAACATTTTAAGGCACAAATATTCATGCTGCTCTATAATATATTACCCAACCTACATTAGAAAAAGAGAGAGGGAGCAGTCTCCCGTTGGTCGACTCTCCCTCTGACGCTTTTTTCGCAAGAACGAGTTTCGCTCTATTCAATTATTACGAATTTTCCGCGGAAGGCCAGCCGCGCCCCGACGTTCGTGCTCGAGCTCAAGATGCACTGCTCGCGCTCGCACAAGCGAGACCGCTGTACGCATTCGAGTAATTGCCAGACCGCAAAACACAACGGCCTTTGCTACTATTGATCCAATAACCAGCCGCATAATGAGTAACATACTTACTCGTATCTGCATTATGAACCCTGCTTGGCAAAATATCGCATTTTGCTCCATGTACCAAGCGTACCACACAATTTGCATTGGAAGATTCAACTGATTTCACTGTACGTTCAGTCTTTTTCACAGGATCATAAATATGGGCTATATAATCCGAAGGATACGAACTATCAGTATCAATACATCTTGCTTTGTAGAATGTTTCATAACTTGGGATATTAAATGCAATATAATCCATCCACTCTGAATCACAGCCTACATAATGCTTCAAACCAAGTATAGAATTAAGGGAATTGCCAGCATTACTACTATCTGCCATGCCAATGGAATCCAGCTTATTTAAAATAGCGTCATGTCCTCCATTACCGACTACAGATTGTTCGTTGGTTGTTCCGTTTAATGCCCACCAAAGATTACTAATCTCTTTGTGTTGTTCATAATCCTGCAATTGGTAACCTGCACCTCTCAAACGGGAAATATTCTGGAAATCCTTTGCTGTGTAGTTTAAGGTAGCAATCGGCATCTCAATAGGATTACCACTACTATCGTACTTCCATTCACCTGACGTAGTGGATGTACCATTACCTTTCTTTGAGCGTACCTCGCCAGAAAGACTTCGTGGCATCTTCAAACCGTCAATAGTAATAGGATAAACACCTACAAGACTGTCATTATCACCTACTGTATGTTCAATCCATTCCGGCTCAAGAGCCTCAATGCTGGCACTATCCACAGAAAGACACTCCACATCACCAATGTCGCGAAAAGAAGTAAAATAAAACCATTTTGCACCGCTAGGTACATCGCAGAATACACACTCACCTATAGAAAAGTCAAAATACGTATGACTTACGGACATAATGAATATACCAAGTACACAATTACTTTCATCAGTGAATACACCACCTAGTCGCGCATGATTCAATCCCGGCCATTTCACCTGCTTCATACCTTTTACGTCCATCTTATAGCTGTTAGTATTAGAAGCTGTAGATATAACATCCTCACTCATAACCTCACCAATAACAGCATCATTCGCATACACTCCAGTGTTCTCCTTGTACAGAAGTTCAGAAGTTTAGCCTTCTTGCTGTGTAATGCAGTTGAAATAGGCTCGTTTTCCGTAACAGAAGTAATAAAATACTTCACTTGGTTCTTATAATCATTTACACCTTTATACCAATAGTGAGGAGCATGCCAAAATATATCAAAACCCTCCCCTGCCGTATCTGCAACATCAAAGCTACTACCATCTTTCAGATAGTTGAAGTCTGTATCACTCAACTGTACACCTTCCATTTGATTCTTCTTCGTGTTGAACGAGCATTTAAAGGCGTGGCAACCTTTCTTTATAGCAAGAGTATGTCCACTAGGAATATATGTGTTACCGTAGTCTTCACCTGTCTTGTTTTCAGGATTGCTGTACTTCTCACATGAATCGTTATCCACAACATCATTGATTTTCACAATAGAAAATTGCGAATTATGGAGCTCTAACTGTGGAAAATATGCAGTAAGAACATTTACTTCACTCTCTTCTACAAGTTCACTCAATATCCAACGTCCTGTAATACCACTACACTGTCCACTCTCTCATCGTATGCGTTCCCGTTTGCATCAAGCCCAATTGCTCCACTATCCTTTATAGAACGTAACAAATCAACACTAGCAGTTGCATTACATTAGGAATACGTACAGTTCTGATCGCACTCGCATTAATTATCTGCTCTAAAAGTGTCATAGCATCCACATACGGACATTCATTTACAAATATCTTTGCTACCTTGCCTACACCTCCTAGCGTAAGTCCTCCGGGATAGGTCAGGTTTGGCAGATTGTTCAATACAAGTTCCGTCATCGTATCGGGCAGCGTCAATGTACTAATAGGAGCAGTTTCTGCAAGGTCTATGGTCGATAACCCTGTGCCGTCCGCATATACTTTCTCCAAACGTGGACACTTCGATGCGTTAACGCTCAATAGTTCCGTATGCCGCACATCGAATACCCGCAAGAACGGCATATCGCCCAAATCAAGATTGGTCATATAGCCAGTGTTACCAGGCGACATCGTCCAATCTCCGTGCGTGTTGCTACCAAGGAAAAGTTCCTGCAACAACACCATCTTCGACAATGTATTACCGAATTGAGGGTCAATGCTGATTTCACTCAAGTCAATCATACTCATACGGTCAGCTTGATAGATGTAGAGCATGATGTTCTCGCCATGTTGGAAATTACTGAACACACCCTCTTCTCCAGCTTTCAGATAGATGCCCTGCGTGATGTTTCCACTGTCGTTACCAATTCCGAAGTAGCCTGTCTTTGCAGCCTTAAAACGGATAACCGCCCCCTCTTTCGCACCGATACGACCGCCTATATAACCGCTCTCTGCTTTGAAGTCGCCACAACGGTAGTAGCCGTCGCGGATTCTCCAACGTTGTTCGATGAACGCCGGTAGAGAAGTAAGTCCCAATCCCTGCAAAGCATAGAAATAAATATCGCTGTATCCGGTGTATTTGATGTACTTACGCTCTCCGTCGTAACTTGACACCACTTTTGGCCACTTCTTCAATATTTCCGTAACGAAGTAATGGAGCGCACCTTTCGGAGAGAATGGCCCCGAACCAATGCCGAGCGTGTCCGGAAGTGAACGCATGGTGTCAGCGATAGCCGAAAGCGTAATGGTGTTACCGTTTTGATCCACCTCCATAGTCTGCTGTCCGCGTATGTCGTTCCACAACACGCTGCCTCGTCCTGCGTACGCGCTACTCGTCAAGTCGCCAGGGTCAACCTCTGGATCAATGGTCTGACCACCGTCATTGTCCTTGCCGTTACAGGTATCACAATCATACACCTTGTTGCAGTACATTCTTCTGGCTTCCATACCGTTTGCTCCACTATATACTCCGTCTTTCACGCTGCAACCGTCCTCCAAGAACCACATAGGTTGCATATTCTTCGCCTGTTGGTCAACAGCGGCAAGGTAGTCCGTAAAGAGATAGTACGACACAAGGCTGTACGGATTTATGTACTTCCACATCTTCGTTTTCCAAATCTCCTTCCAAGTGTCGTTAAGTTCCTCCTTGGCATAGTCGCAACTGTCGCAGAACACCAACACGTTAAACAAGTCGTAAGGCACTTTGCGTCCCATAGCCAAGTCTATTTGCAGTTGGTCATCGTCTATCATACACTCGAAGTAGCGTGTCCACATCGGATAGGTCGGTTGTCCGAGTTTCAGTTTTGTTACCCACGATGATTCTGCCGTGGTCGGTTCCATCATGTCATCAATGCTTCCCACTCCCTGCCACCAGTTCATGGCATCATAAGTCAGCAGTTCATAACCGCTTACAGGATTCAACACCTTACCTGTTATCTGCCACTTGCCATCTACCTGCTTCATTTCTCCGCTTTGTGCAGTCCAAGCACCGCTCTCGTATGCCATAAAGCGGTAGTTCTCGCCACAATAAAGGGAGAGCATATAGAGTTTACTTTTGTCTGTGGTACTATCGCTCTTGAAGCGTGATTCGATTTCATCAAGGGTTTCGTCTCTTCTGCCGAAGTATTCGATGAAGTCGCCATAGTTCAAACACCCTTTGTTGTAGCCGGGTGTGTCTTTGAAACCGAGTGCCACCTGCTCGCCTTTATCCTCTTTCCAATTACCTTTGGCATGGAACCAAGCATCGGTAAGACTTTCCATAGTCGAACGGAATGCGGCAATCGGGTGGTTGGCAGTCGAATGGTTCATCGTCAATCCGCTCAATGATATGTCTCCTTTTACCCATGTTCCGTCAAAGGCACGTTGTGCCGGAGTCAGATAGTTGTTGCCAAGGGCACGATATGTAGCATTCATAAGGTTACAAACTCCGCAGTCATTGGCATTGCTACTATCGGAGTAGTCCACCTTTACCGTGATGATTTTCACAGGTATAGAATTCTCGCCTACACGTACATAGCCTAATTTCATCAGGTCATACGAAACCTTTGCATCTTCGTTGGTATATTCCGGATAGATAGGAGAAACTTCCCAACCGTCATTCTTCTGAAGATAGAAACGGTCATTCTTGATAGGGCGCTTTGCCGATGTCGTTCCTTGTCTGCGCCATTGCACATTGATAGCCTTGAAGCTGCGCCAAGGTCGTTTGGGATCATAGTAGAATAGTGTGCATTTGAACTTCTTGCTCGTGTCAATATCTCCCGTCAAAGGTGTCAAAAGTCTGCTGATCATTCACAACTACATAGTAAGGGATACCTTTGGCGGCAAGAGATTCAAGAGTCGGACGGTTTTGCGTATCAAGCAAATTCTCCCTCTCATATTCATCAATCATCGCCGTTGTGTCGGTCAGTTTGCACAAGTAATTTCTAAATGCCTGTGCCCACTCGTAGTAACTGTTGTAAGCAAGGATGTAATAAAGGTATAGGTCTCCCTCTGTTCCGTCAAAAGTGACAGTCTTTGAGTTGAGAATAGCTCCGCTGTTACTGATATATCCTATACAGCCCACCTCTTCGCCATCCAAATACAGCTTCATGCATGAATAGTTGCTGCCACCACGGGTTACAAAGATAGTTGAAGGCTCCACAACGATAGCCATAGTGTGCTTTTCTCCGTTCTTAAAAGAGCGTTCTACCAATGCCGGCTGACCTGTTTTGCAGAAAATAGCAACCTTGTTTCCGCATACATAGAATCCGGCACCGCTGTCGGCATCGTAACACTCTATGAGTTTTGAGCTGGCTTCCTTGATGTTCTTGGTCGCAAAAGCGAATTGGAAAGCACAACCACTAGCACTTTCTACGGACGATTTCCGAAAGGACGGTAATCCAATATCTCGCTGTCACATTCTCGGCAATGCGCAAAGAGCGTTCGTTCAGATAGTCTATAAATCCGTTGCTTGACCAGTTCGCACCTTTGATTTCCATCTTTACCCCATTGTTGATAATGGTGTGGTCACTTTCACTGTTGCTTCGTGTGGAGAAGTCATACCCAAACAAAGCACCGTCCTTGATGGCAATGTCAATGGCACTTCCTTTAACCGTCACTTCTATTTCATTGGTGCTGACACTTCCACTTTCAGCGTGTACAGTAATACTTTGGCTTCCGTCCGCCTTATAGCCGCTTATCTGCTTGTTCACGGTAATCGTTTCAGCAATCATGGCATCAACAGAAGTAACCTTTTCTTCATCATAGAAGACATCAATATGCGTTTCTGTCTTGCCAGGTGTATAGGCAGCTACTTCTACGGTCAGATTGTCATACAGACGCAATGTACCATTGTTCTTGTCATTGAAACGGAGGGCGACAATAGGTGTGCTATTATTCTCGTCTATGCACATAAGGCTGAATAGATGGTATTGCCTTTTACCCCCGACTTGCTTTCCGTACCGAAGATACGCACAGGATATGCACCATGCGAGAGCCGTTCACCACCACCAAACACATCGTTCGGATTTACGGATATACTCTTGGTATAACTGTCGCTTACCATTGCTTCACCGAGTTTCTTCCATTCTCCGTTGTAGTACATTTCCACGGTCGCAAGTATGGATGATGTGTTATTGGGAAATTTATAAAACTGTCCGATGTTCTTGGCGGATCCACCTACGGTAAGAACAGTGTCACTTGTGTAGTTCAATGCCATAGGCTGCTCCACGGTGATGTCCACGGCTACTACTGTAATGGCTTTCTTCTTAGTATTTCCGTCAGCATCTGTAGCTTGCACAAAGAAACTCTTGCTCGCCGCTCCGCTGAAATAGCCAGTAAAGTCAAGTTCAAACTTGTAGTCTGTGGCACTTGCAGAACCTACGATATTCATGTCCTCGCTAAATAGGGTTAGTCCCGTACTTGCATCAATTATGCTCACATTACGGATAACGCCAAGTGTTTCTACACCTCCCGGATAACTCACACTACGTAGGGCCAGATTAATTTTTATGTCAGAACCGAACGCTACAATGGGAGCGACATCCTCAAAATAAATGGATAGGGTACTGTCCTCGCTGGAACCGCCTCCACCTCCGTTCTTAGGTATTTTCAGTATCACATCTTCTATTTGTCCACCATTCAGGTTCACAGCTTTGTAGTAGATATAATCCTCATCGCTTTCCTCGTCAAAACCAGCGATTGCTTTTTCCTGCATCGCGTAAGCACCGCCTGTTGAAAGTGCATCTTTTCCTCCCTCTGCTGGAGTGTCCGATGTTTCCACCTTGCCACCTCCGTTTCCAAAGGCTACCCACGGCTTCAAATCATCCGGGTTTACATCGCTTACTTCTCGCGTAAATTGATAGGCAAGCCATACAGGTGCACCGTTGGTGTCGCTCTCTGCAGTCTTGAATGTCACTACAATACCGCTCTTAATGTATGCCACTCCGCTCTCTTGCTCAAGGTCAATAATGGCTTTTATGGCGGTGGATAGCGTATATTCCACATCTTTGCACAGGCGTTTACATTGATTGTGTTGCCAACGCTTTCTCCGTTGGAAGCTCCGAAGTCCGTCCAGTTGCTTTCCTTATTCCAATCATCAATGATAACCCATTGTTTGGACTGCCAACCTGCTTCAGTCTGAAAGGTAAGCACAACACCTGGTATTTGCAAAGATTCAGCATATTCGGATGTCGCACATCTATCAAGAGCCACCGAGAATGTTATCTTACGATTAGTAAGCCCAAAGAGTTGGTTCACATTTACTACGCTTCGTGCTACTATCTGTTTGTAATGGGACAACAATACGTTCTTGTTTTCCGTAATATCTTCATTGGCTTGTAGCATTTTCTGCTTCAAATCCGCACCCTCATCGCCCGGAAATGCGGTCGAACTTGTATAGCCAAGGGCGAGGTCTGAACCAATGATAACAAGTGCCGAACCGCTCCAACGATAAGTCTTGTTTTTAATTGTGTCAGAATACACCTTATCCGAAACAGGAGTTATACCGTCAATAGTTTCATTTCCAAACAATTCAGAATCCAGCCAGTTGTTGTAATATACACCGTCATAGAAAAGAACAAGCGAATCGGTGTCCTTGTGGTAGTAAATCTTACATCCATCATCCGTTGAACTTTTCCCGATAGACGATGGTTGAACAACCACTTTTTCCACGAAACCGTCGAAATCTTTCACATCATCCATAGAAGCCGGTAAATAACGGCTAGGTACTTTACCATACTCATTAAGAGGTGCAATACCACCATTTTCTCCTTTCGTTCCCTTAAGGTCATTCAATTGGTTTCCTACCTCATTCGCTTTGGCACTTGCTTTGTTGGCGGTGTCTTTGGTTGTGTTTACCTGTTCCTGCAAAGAATTGACACTATTCCCAAGTGTAGTAAGACTAGTATCTTGCGAGCTATTTTTATCCTCAATATCCGATACATCATCTTGCAATTTAGTAATGTCTTCTTGTAGTTTTTCAACAGCTTCGTTAAATTTACCACTGTCTATGGATGGATTGCCACCTGTCTGTCCGGTTGCAACCCACTCACCTCCATCACCCACGTATATAGGAGCAGGTAAAGAAAGCCCAACAAGTGCCCACCAACGTCATGCGGGAACGGGTAAGCCGCTTTCAATTTCTCAATGGTAGTAAAGAGACCTTTACTAGCTGCTTTGATATTCTTTGCCTCAAGCCACCCCTCTATTTTACGTTTCCTTTTAAATGGTTTACCTTGGACGGTAACATCTCCACCTACTGCCGCATTACGACTGACGGAAACATCACCATCTATCTGTGTTGATTTTATCGAACTCATATTAATACTGATTTAGCTAATTCGTTCAATGCAGAGCTTTTCTCCACATCACCGAACGTTGTTAATACTAATGCGGCAATAGTATACACCACCGCGTCATAACATCGCTGACAAATCTCTATCGCACCGTATTTGTCTATCTTGGGATAAGGAAGATAAACCGCACGACTGACCGTTGCATCCTGACTTTTACAAGAATAAAACCTCTAATACCCTCCCCTCTGGTCGTATAGAAATAGCACATACAGGACGTTGTGTAGTGCCACGTATTCCTTTGAACCGGGAAGATTGCTTCTCGTATTCAGGATCGTCGACATTTATAGGGTAGAATACTGCACGCTCCCAATCGCTCATCTGGAAAACAACAAAACGCATAAAATCCTCCGGCAATAACACCCAACCACTTTCACATTTCTGCCAATACACCTCATCTCCGAAGTTATGTCCTCCATCGAGTAGATAAGGAGGTGCAGAACTGTGCACACGTTTTACAGCCTCAATAATCTTTGATTTAATGATGTCGTTTAATGCAAGCGTGTCTACATCACCAATTTCTTTCAATACATCACTCGTTGTGTTTTGGTCAAGTGCTATACGAACATCTCCAGCTATCTCGTCAAGATGATATACCGTCATACGCTATTACTTTATTATTACAATCCTTCGAACTCTATTCCATGAGCTGCAGCTTGTTCCAGAATGGCTTTAGTAGAACGCATAGAAGTACGGCTGATACCGAATTTGTCAGCAAGATAATCCTTAGCAGCTGCAATATCACTCATTTTGACCTTGCAAACAGTTTCATCATTCCCTGCCCCTGCGTTATCTTCCGTCTCTCCGTTTTGCTCAACGTTCTCGTTGTTATCCAATTCAGTCTTGTCTACATTCTCAACAGCCGGAATTTCTTTCTGATTCTTTAAAGAAGTAACCTTTTGTTTGTCTGTCGCCTTTCTTTCAGCACTTTGCCCCTGTGAAGTTTGGAGTCTAAACAACTTTCCAAAGTTGTAATGTCTCTCTATTGACCTTTGTAAGATTTCATTATCTGTGGTAAATACACTACTACCATTTGACAAGGGAGTAAACGTTATATGAAAATTCTTTTTGCTTGGAAGCACAACATTAATACTAATATTGGTGTTCGCTATGTAAGTTTTAATAATCATATTGTCGAATGAATTAAAAAAGGGATAGGATTTCTATCCCATCCCCCGATTAATAATTTGATTTATTTATACTCTAATTAAGCAGTTTCTGAACCACTATCTTCTACTGTTGCAGGTGCCTTTGCAAGTCTCATACGCGCATGTGCTTTGCATAACGCAGATATAAGCAACTTACTTCCTGAATCACTACTGCATCGGTACGACGAATACCCGCTTTCTTCAAGTCAAGCACATTGCGTGCCCAAGACACGTGGGTTTTCTTGGAAAGGTATTCCGGATCCATGGCAAAACCGCAATCACTCATACCATTCACATCAAATAATTCATGATGAATGGTAAGAACTTCTCCGAAGTCAGTATCCCAAGATTTAAATTTCAAGTTCCAAACCTCAACGGTATCTTTCAAACGAAATTTCTCACTCTTAATCTTGGAGAATGCCGAAAGCATATCACTTCCGCAGAATAAAATCTTACGCTTATTACCGATACCAGTACCGACAAAAAGGTCTTTGGTTATATCCACGAGATTTTCATCAGTATCTCGCACAGTTCTTTTCGCTGTTCCATTCACCAACCTCGATATCCTTTCCTGCCATCCACCAGATTCCCCCTGTAAACCAGGTATTCATACCGTCCTTGGCAACATGTTTGATAACCTGTTTAACGCCAAACAAGTAGGTATTCTCCATGGCAAGGCGCATATCATATACACCATCTTCTTCAATATCGGAAAAGTTCCAATTCACTTCTTTGGCAGCAATCTTGTCAAAGGTAGACTGTTCTACCTGTATCATGAAGTTCTGACAGTACTGTGTTTCCGGCATAGGAATATTGTTGAAACGCCCAGTCTGCACATCCAGTTCACCACAGGCCTTTCCCATACGGACAAGAGTCGTTCCTTGCGGAATCTCTGGTAAAAGAATGGGTTGCTTGCTTGAATCATCCATTTTCCCATTTACTGCATAGACTGTCGGCAAATTAGTTGAACTATCCTTCCGCACACACAAAGTTCAAGGTCAGGAACATTGCTGTCACTTTCTGAATATGCAGTCCCATCCGGTTTAGTAATAGCACTTACACCTACCACACGGATAGTGTCATCCAATGTGAACATATTCAGATCACTCACTGGCAAAGAAACACTTGCACCACCCGTCATTGCTTCCAATTTTTTATTAGTACTACACTTTATTTCGCGTGTACCCACACTATAGTACTTCACCTCAAAAGAATTAGTACTACTTGATTTCGCATAACGACTAATTTGATCAATAGGTGTCGCCATCGGACGAATTTTCACAATGCGCTTATCTACATCGCTTAAGTAAAAATTCGGGTCTCCATTTTCACGACCACCAGTTTCTGTGGCAATACCATCTGTTCCACCCGTACCGTCTGCACCGGCTGTCATTTTACCTGCATCTGGCAGGTTTGATGCGTCAGCCATCATGACACCGCTTGATGCACTCGTCACAAACGCTAATATCATTAGCGTAATGCGACAAAAGAAATTCATTACTTCTTCATTGCTTGAAATTTTAATTGTTAATAAATGAATTGTGTATCTTTATTTGTTTATTGACCTACGTTTTTCGCCTCCACGTTCCCAAATATTTTGTGCACCATCATATCGACTTATTGCACCAAGATCTGGCATTTGTCGTGAGCCTGCATTACCACCTCCATTCTTTCCTGCAAGATTAGCAGTACCGTCACTCTTGCTCCCTTTGCGTAGTTTTTCCTCAATCTTACTATTACGTCCTTTCACTTCTCCCTCATGACTGGCTGTTTCTACATCGCTATCATGTTTGATAGCCTTGATAGCCATTTGAATACTATCACGAGTGAATTTACCAAGAAGTCCGTCCTTCATAATTCCAATCAGAAACTCCATTGCTTGATCTATTTCATCATCAGAAATACCTTCCTCCTGCTGCATTTGTTCAAGAGTAGAAAGAGTCGCATTAATGTTCTGCTGATACTGTTCTTCAAACTCCTTCTCTTTGGTTATTCGTTCCGCATACTCTTTGTTGGCAGCAGCAAGAGCTTCTTGCTTCTCTGGGTCTTCAAGTGCAGCCTTAAAATCATCACCAAATTTGCGTATCATACCGATGATTGGGTCCTCCCCTTTACGCCAATCAGTGAGAAATGCTGCACTACGTGGATTACTCGCAAAAAGATCGGAAAGTGCTTTTTCCCGTTCTTTATAGCCAGACAATTCTTTGTCCAAACCGTCGTATTCGTCGTTAATTTGAGCGAATAATGCCTCGTCGTCAGCAAACTCTTTATCGGGATACTTTGCTTTCAATCGATCTGTGTATCGCTCGCGATTGCTCTTAACTTCCATATTATTAGGTATAATGTGAGAAAAATAAATTTTAGTCTTTATCTACAAAGCAAAAATAGCGAGGGAAAGAAGGATTCCACGTTTATCTTTTACGCTCCAATCTATAACTTTGGAACATAGATAAATAGAAAAATGAAGCATAAAGGCGCTATAATGGAATACTCAAAGGAACGTATGGACGATTTAATGAGAGCATACGATGAATACATTTCATCATGCGACTATATCCGTATGTCCGAGGTATACAAAATAATAGTCAATATGCCCTCTCGCCGCTTTTGGGTTAGTGACATACGTGCTGCATTGATTATTTCTGCAATGATGAGAGGTAAAACAGATTTGAGCACAATGTGCCCATTGAAAAAAGAGATGTATGAAGAAATTTATAATCGGGTATTTAAGCTTCAAGAAGAATGTCCTGAATTAACTATTTCCGAACTGTGCGCCAAAGTTATTGCACAACCTGCTCCTAAATTCTACCTTACGCCAGGCAGTGCAAAAGTAATGGTATGTAAAGCAAGAAAACAATGGATACAAGAAAAATGGAAAAGATTACGGCTCTTGTAATTTCTACTATTGTTGTAGGTTTGTCATTTTTCAAAGTATGGGATTGGCAAACTGTAGGCATTTACGCAGGAAGTGATATTGCCGGACGTGTATTGTACCCATTTTTTCACGCAAACATTCTGCACGCTTCCCTTAATTCATGGTGTTTGCTTTCAATGGTTTTTATTTATGACATTGGAATATGGCGGTTAGTACTAGCTTACATAATTGCTGTTACGATTCCAGTTGACACTATTGAGTGTTTTATTGGTGAAATGACATCACCAACAGTAGGATTATCGGGAATAGTATTTGTTTTATTTGGCTCAATCTCGTTTGAAGTATTACGCAAACAATATTACCAGTTGTGGATGATATTCTATCTTACTGCAGGTTTCTTATTTCCACACACCAATGCAATATTACACCTATGGTGTTATATGTTAGGTTTCCTTGTGGCTCTGCTTAACAAGCCGATAATAAAAAAGTCACATGATTAAAGGTAATATAAACATAAAAGCCATTACCAATATACTAATAGAGAATGAACGCCGTAATTCAATTATTTATGCAAAATTTAATCCTATTACCGGCGAAGGTTCTGTAGGGGAACGTGTCAAATGTACCATTAGTGATTTTCCTATACGCAATCAATGGCTACCAAAGCGTGTAATGAAAATACCGCTTGTACGTCAACTTGTGGAAGCAGGTTCTATTGCCAAATTCCTTACGGATTACATGGGAGTAGAAGACAATCCGGATGATCGGCTGAAAGTTATAGAGCAATTTGTACGCATACGTAGCCGCGAGGACTTTCCATTTTGGACAGCTACATTCGTTTATATCAAGAATAAAGGTGGTGGAGAAGATGTATTGTTCCGTCTTACAAGACCGCAACGTCGCTTTGTGGAATGGCTCGAAAAATTACGTATTGCAGGAAAGCCAATACGTATTATTCTACTAAAGGCGCGACAATGGGGCGGCTCTACCACTTCACAGCTTTATATGGCATGGTTGCAACTCCTTCACAAAATAGGACTGAATTCACTCATAATAGCACATCAAGGTGCAGGTTCCGATGAAATCAAAGATATGTTCGACAGGATGATTAAAAAATATCCAGTCGAAATGCTTCACAAGATTGATGAGCTTTACAATGAGAATGAGCCGAAACTTGTAGGAGTGGGTAAATCGGGTAGCATATACCGTGTTCCTCAACGAAACTGTAAAATTAAAATTGGTACAGCGGAACGCCCGGATAGTTGCCGAGGTGGAGATTATAACCTTGTACATCTTTCAGAAGTAGGAATATGGAAAGCAACGGAAGGTAAGAAACCAGAAGATATTGTGCGGTCGGCCTGTTCGGGTATTCTCCTAAAACCATACACTATGATTGTCTATGAGAGTACAGCGAATGGTACAGGAAATTTCTTTCACAGGGAATATACCGCAGCAAAGAAAGGGGATTCCCAGTTCGAAGCCATGTTCGTATCATGGTTCGACATAGAACAATACACGCTGGCTTTCAATTCGGATAAAGAAAAACAAGGTTTTGCAGAATGGCTCTATAAAAACCGTAACAATGAAAATACTAGTTCCGAACGTGAAGAATGCGGTAAGTATCTTTGGTGGTTATGGGAGAAAGGGGCTACACTCGAAGCTATCAACTGGTATATAGCCGAACGTAGGAAGTATAATGATCATGGACAAATGGCTGCCGAATTTCCGTCCGACGATATTGAAGCCTTTGTTCATTCAGGAGCGCGTGTGTTTGACAAATACAAGGTGGACGCAATGCGTGGTACCTGCAAGAAGCCTAAATATGTCGGCGAAGTCTACGCCGATGCAGACGAAGGCAAGAACGCTTTGCAGAACTTGCGTTTTGTGGAAGACAAACAGGGGTTGTTACATATTTGGGAACTTCCTGAAATAGATGAAAAGGAAGTTGTCACAGATCGCTACCTCACTGTTGTCGATGTGGGAGGCCGTTCCAATAAAGCCGACTTCTCTGTCATTGTCGTGTTCGATCGTCTATTCATGATTGACGGCGACAGGCCTGTCGTGGTTGCCCAATGGTATGGGCATTGCGACATCGACCAGCTTGCGTGGAAAGCGGCACAAATAGCAGCGTTTTATGACAACTCGCTCTTGGTAATAGAGAGCAACACGTTGGAAACTCATGATAAGGAGCGGCAAGTGGATGGTGACCAATCCGGATTTATTCTTAACCAAATAAAGGATATATATCCCAACCTGTATGCACGCAAACAGTCAGAAGAAGATGTACGCGAGGGATTACCTACAAAATACGGTTTTCACACCAACATTTCCACTAAACCGATGATTATATCAACATTAGTCAAAGTTATTCGTGAGAACCTGTACACAGAACGTGACGAACGTTGTTTAGATGAATATCTGTGTTATGAGAAAAAGCCGAACGGTGCTTTTGGCGCAATTACCGGTAAGCATGATGACTTATTAATGACAAGGGCTATCGGACTGCATATCTGCTTCTTTGAAATGGATACTCCCAAAATTGTACCTCGTGTTGGCCGATTTACTATTAAGAGAAGAAAGAGAGCTGTTTCGGCAGCAACAATATAAATTAAACATTTAATTTAATAAACTAATAAACAATGAACATTATCAGAAAATTACGTGCATCAATCCGTTTAAATGAAGCGGTAGTGCAAGCAGACAAAGCACATGAGGAAACAGGTGAACGTTATTACGTTATGCCCAATGGAAAAAGTGGTAAACTCATAATTATGGATAGATTCAACTTCCGCAAACTGAAACAGAAAGGTTATTTATCTCGTTCAACATTCGTGAATGATTTGGAACGTGAGTGTTTCTATTGTACTCCTTATAAAAATGGAAGCGGCGCATTACCTGAATTAATTGTTAAACTCAAGCGCAAAGAATATTTCACTTACCTTGATTCACTCAAAAAAGAAAAGAGTAATGGGAAGTAGATATGATGCAAAACAGGGATAGACGGCATTGTCACACTTACTAATGACCCTCTAGCTATTGACAATATCCGAAAAATAAAGCTGGCGACCGAGTTGTGTGTAATGACGATGGAAATTCAGGAACAGTATTAGCAGTAGACGATGATAATTACGGTTGTACAGTACTATTCGATGATACATTAGAAACGTGGATAGAATGCGACCAATTGTCCAAAGAGTAATTTTCAGAACGGCGAATAGAACCCTGCTCTATTCGCCGTTTTGAATTTAGCCTTGCATTGCCCCATGCAACTGATTTACAGCTTCCATATTTGCATTTTGTTGCGCTTGTTGGAGCAATTGAGGTGAAAGCCCGTCAGGAACTCTCCCCTGTGCGAGCTGTTCCTTTTGGCTCTTGATACTCTGTAACAGTTCATCGGCAAACGGGAAATCCCCATGCTCAAGCAACTGCTCTACGCTGATCGCTTGGGACTGGTACAACTGCATTAGCATATCATTAGCAAGATGCCTGTATGCCGGTGTTGAAGTACTTTCAGTAATGCTTAAGTCAAATTCTACATCCCGGATTTTCTTCGGGTCATATTCAATTTGCGCACCACTCCTACCAGCAATATTGAACACACGTTTCGTATCATAAAACTGCTGCATGTTCTTCACATCTTTGTATGCCCCGTGCACAACAAAGCAACTAAAACACTCAAGCAAATCTAGTAATGATTTTGTAGCATTTTCTGTCTGTTGATTGTAATGTGATGCACTTTCCCCCGAATATCCCGGCTTTCCCTGCAATGCACCAGTTACTCCCGAAATATCCTCAAAGAATTTCAATTGCATATTCAGCAGTTCGGCAATACCTATGTTCGTGGAGTTGTTGGCTACCTGTTCCGGTACCTTGCCACTTTTACTTGGTCTGTACACAATGACACCATTGAACTCCGTCCAGCTCTCTGCAATATCGTCAATGCTCACACCATCAGGCAAAGAATCTTCCGGCATCATCAATACACCTTTTGCGCTTGCCCTCATAATCCAGTCATAAAGCGTTATCAATCGATTGGTGTATCGTTGCTGGTCTATCACATCCGCCACGAATGAGTGTATTTCACCATCAATAAACGGATAAGCTTTGAAAACGTATGGATGACTGCCATGTTCGTAGGGCGTCTCCCCTTCCCTCAATATATCACCGAATGGAGATAGATAATAGAAATACCAATAATCATCTACAAACCAAGTAGCTTTTATCAACGGTACTTCTTCTTCAGGCATACCCACCTCCTTGGCCATACGCATACGTTCTTCGTTTTCAGCAAGTACTACTTGTGCATAATCTTCCTCATCTATCTTGAAAATGTCACCATTTTGGTAATCATGACAACGGTATCTCGGCTTCTGTTCCTTACGCCATATTTCTATTACCCTGCATCTTCCCGGCTCACTGGTAAAGAGAAAATCGTAATTTTCTAACCGACTATACCCAAATCGCTCTGCGTAAGTGGCTATATAATCCTTTCTTGCAGCCCACTTATAAATATCACGAAGCTCACGATATTCTTGCGGACTGGAAGCAAATTGCTCACACAGTTGCCCAAAAGATATATCATGTACTTCTCCCAAGCAACGGACACATCCCAACCTCTAAAATCCCTCATATTGTTATCAATGAAGAAATTGTTCGGCTGTACATAATCCGTCCAGCAATCTTCTTTACCATTACGCCAACCATATGATTTACGATGAACAATAAAGCCACTGATTAGAAATTCTTCCATACTTCGAGCGTACACATCGGGCATTCGGTTGAGTTGCATATTGCATTGTAATATAGTACTCATTGTTTCACCGAGCTTCTGTTCATCTCTATCACGTGCTGTACAAGTAGGTTCTTTACTTTGGCTGCGGTACACCCCCAATACACTGCGTACAAGCCGACGAATAAGATTATTTTCAATGGCACATTACCTTGGCTCTTGATATATTCTTCTTCAGTCATGGATTTACCATCAACACAAATCATATCATCCCATTGAAAACCATAAGTATAGCGTTTATTGCGTTCCCGGTCTTTTCGAAAGTCCTCCATCTGATTCCAATAGTACTGCGCTTCCATTAGAATATCAAATGCTCTGCGACCACCATACCGCTTTGCAGAAGCAACGGTATCAATTTCAGATAGCTCATTCCGTTTCGGCGCAATTCGGCTCATTGGTAACAATTTTCCTTTGCCTTTATTATGCATATTTTCGTTGTTTAATGATTGCTTAGAGTACAAAAGTAGTACCCAAAGCAATCATTTTAGGTTTAACTATTTACGTTCGTCTTGCTCCATCTCTAAAATGAATGTCCGCTTTAACTCATTAATCCTCTTTTTAAGTTCTTCTGCTTTTGAGGTATCTCCGATTTCCTTAGCAGTATCATAAGCTTTCTTTAGTTTTGAGTAAATACGTTCCATTTCTTTCATTTTTACATATTCAGGATCAATGATAATCTCGCTTATCAGTTCTGCTTTCTTCTCCAACGGTAAACTCAAATCACCTTTAATGGCGCTGAATTCACTCGCCTTTGCACGGTATGCATCCAAATAACCAAAGAACTTCTCATCCAGCCCCCTACCTACATTACGCTCATCGCCACCGCTCATCAACATTCGGTTGGCAAGCGGAACATAACGCCAATCAAAATCTTTTTCACCTGTTCCCACATTGATCAAATTACGAATTTGGTTGGTTACAGTGAAGAAGCCGCCGGTGTATTGTTTCAATAGATACTCAATGGCAGCAGGATTCAAGTCAATAGTACCTTTCCTATACTTGCTTCCTCCACTGACTTCGTTCAGTGTTTCAGAAAGTTTACAAGGTCTTTATTCGCACTCTTATAGGCTTTCGTCCAATTCGGCATATATTTATTGTAGGGTGTATCTTTCCATATCGGACTACCGTACCAACTCTCGTTATTCGATACTTCCACCATCGGCTTGACGCTGCTTGGCCACAACGCTTTTGTCCCCTCCATCATATCTACGGGAAGCAATTGGCTCATCTGTGCCAATACATCGCTAACCTCCAATTTCTCGTTATGGAACAGGAAGAACCGGTAAGTTCTCCCATCGCATACACAGCTCGGTACTCGATAGGCAAAGGAATCTTTATCCATGCGTTACCGGGCCCCTTGACAATGAGGTTCTGTCTGCGAGTATGTTCGGGTATGTCATAGTAGCTGTCATCGTCATCATCACCTCCAGCCGAAGCAAGTGCGGTAACAAGCATGGCTAAACCATACCATGATGCAACGACAGTACCCATTTTGCCGGGATGCCTCATCGCATACTTCAAGAAGTTTCCGAACGTTCCTTGCAGGGCGGCATTCCAAAAGATATATCCGGCTCGTCCTGCACCCGATACACCGGCTGCTACATTTCCCAACATGGTTTGTCCTTCAGCCCCCAAGAACTTATCACCTGCGCCTTTCTTGTTGAAGTTCACACTGATTTCCTTGGCATCCCAAATACTGCGGTCTATTGTCCGTCCCGCATTCCTGCTTGTTACAAAGGCGGCAAATCGAGCACGCATCTCTATACCTCGTCCCACTTCGCCTATCCAGGTAGCCATACATTCACGTACCACATGGGCAGGAATTTTTTCATTTCGCCGCTTTCAGCATCTTCTTGATTTCTTTCTTATGCTCGTCAATGTCTGCCATTCTTGAAAATCCTGTCTCGCCACCGTTCATCATGACTGATAAAACATTTTCTCTATTTCATCATTCATATCAAGCGTTCCCCTGCGGTATTTATCCAATAACATAACCATTCTTACAATAGGTAACTTCGCAAAGTTCATGTTATATTGAATAGCATATTTCGGACTTTCCTTAACCCATACCATAGAATTAGAATATACCATATCACGCAAGAAGTTACTTGCAATAAAGTCCGGCTGTAATGTGGTGTACAATGAGGACAGTGTTCTATTCACATCTCCAATGAGATGTACAAGCTGACCGATACTTCCGCTGATATCATTATCCGGGTTCGTCTGTCCGTTCAATGCTTGTGCAGCTCTCGGATTACCGTTGATGGTAATCACATAGTCTCTGCCGTTTCGCTTCACCACCACTTGATGCTGTCGCAAATTACGGTTCTCTACCACACGGTACGGAATGTTTACCGCATCCTTGCCGTGCTTGTAATTATCGGGGGCAGATTCAGCAAGCTGCTTCATCTTATCCTCAAATTCGTTCATCTTTCGCTCTACCTCTTCGGGACTATCGTTGATGTCAATATTGTCGGGGAATATCGGCTTCCATTCATCAGCAACCGCATCATACTGCAACCACAAATCACTCACACTAACAAGGTCGCTCGGATGGTTGAGGGCAAAGTTCAAGAACTTCTGCTTCACGAGTTTGTTGCGGTTTCCCTGCATAATGGCACTCTCGGCCATGGATTGTAGGTTGGCAAATGGATCATCTGCTTTAGAGCGTCTTCCCTCTGCTTTCTTGATAGGTGCATTGAACAGACTCTGCTTATGTGTAAGGTAAGCGTATGCTTCAGAACTCGTTTTTTCATCAAATCCACGCAAAGGGATATAAAACTCATACATATCTCTTACACTGTCGTAGGTTTCCTTGCTCATCATTCCGCATTCGTAAGACTTGGAAAGGACTGCCTTGCTGACGGCATTAACCTTGCTCCACAATGCGGTGGTGTCGTGTGCGTTTTCGTACTCATCTACCATAACCTGTGCTTCGGCTTCTGCATCTACAATCTCTTCCATACCTGTAAGGGCAGTAAGACCTGCATAATCACGCTTACGACACTCGTCGATAAAGTCCTGCAAGGCCTTTGTACTCTTCGGATGCTGCTTCTGATATTCCGCGAAGTCCTTTTGTGCATCACGCTCTGCCATTACTCTATTGCGTTCAAGACCGTGTTTAGCCATCATATAATCGGTCAGTTCCTCGCGCTCTGCTGTATTATGTGCAAGTTTGGCTACTTCTTCAAGCATTGGCTTGAATAATAGGTGCGCAAAGGCATCGGCTTCGGCTTTGTTCACACTTGATAAGCGGTTCTCACCTAAGTAGGCATTTTCAAATCCATCAACATCTTCCATTCGGGTATTCTTGCCGAGGATTGCGGTCATTGCTTCTTTCAAACCAAGCATACTATCTTGCAAGGCTTCCTGTGACTGATACATTCCACTCTTCACACGTTGTTCATATTTTGCTCGTGCCAAAGTACGCTCGTGTATTTCGGGATCACCGTCTCGGTTCAGTACATCATCGGTTGAGGTGTCGGCAAATTCGCCAACCCTCAACTTGTGCTGCATAGCAATGTCGGCAGCTTCTCCGAACAGGTTGCTGTGCTTACCCTCTTTCAGATTTTCATAACTACGCCAAAGGATATAACGGAGTTCATTATCCGTCAGAGTAACCCCTCTAAAATCGGAAAAGCCCAATTTGTCGAGCATTTCAAAGAAGATTTGTTTTATCCTCTGCCACCAACCGTTTTTACGTGCTTCCTCGAAATTAATGTGTTCGGCAAGTCCGGCAAGGTATTCTTCGGTAGCCTTGCGGAAATCCCAACCATTCTTTGAAGCCATATCTACAATACGTCTGCGTATAATTTCATCGGCATTGTTGAATACATTATCAAGGAATGTATCAAAATGTTCTCCGAACAACTGCCGTAAGCCGTAGTGTGCCACAGCCTCGTGAAGTAGGGTCTGCTCAACGTCAAACATGCTCGTGTGATTAGGGATGACAATAGTTATCTTTCCTGTACTCTTTGAGTAGCATCCTTTCGCACGCTGTTTCTTACCATCCAGTGTTGAGGCATCGGTAACAACCTCCACATTGTCAAGATGCAGTTTCTCTGTCAGGCTTACCACGCGCTCTGCCATTCTTTGGCGTTCACGTTGTGCAAATTTCCTCCGTTGCTTTGCAGTTCTCCTTGACTGTCCAAGCAGTTTTGCCACCGAGTCATTATCATAGCTGACCTCATCATCGGTGTATGCACCATCATCTTCACGTTTTAATTCATCATCTTCTTCCGAGGTAGAAACATTATTTGCCGTTTCTACTGTGGCATCCATTTCCGCATACTTGGCTTCCTTTTCTTCCAATTCTTTTTTCATCAGTTCGGCATATTCTTCCAACTGTGATTTCGCTTGTGCCAATTCCTCCTCATACTCGAAAGGTTTGCCCTCTCTTGACAAGAGTTCTTTCAATTCGGTCTCATTGTGTTTCTTGCTTCGTTCAGCGGCTTCCAATCTTTCGGCAAAGTTCTTTCCTGTAATCACATTGCCGGTAATGTCCTCAATGGCATTACGGAGCAGATTTTGACGTACAGGAACATCCTCGATACCGAGTTCTGTACATGAATAAGTCATTTTTCTTTCAACGTCATTGAACAAAGTTGTACCATCACGCATGGTCTGTCTTGTCAATTTAGTTGTTACAATGAATGGGAAATTGCCTATCTGTATAGTCAGTTCTCGCTTTTGTTCCCCTGCAATATCACCGTCTTTCATCTGCTTCATTTCAGCAAGAACAGTCTTGTTGTGTTCCTTGAAGAAATCATCCATTGTATCAACAGAGGTAAAGCGATGTTTGCCGATTACAATCTCTTTGAATTGTTCATCGGGGAATGATGCACGTACAGCCTCCAAGGATCGGCTGTTATCCTCAACACGCTTTTCAGCATCTTTGATAAAGGCTTTTAACCTTGGCTTGGCATTATGGATGTAGGCTTGGTCTGTTTCCCATTGCTTTTTACGGCTTGCATACTTGCGTACATTCTTTTCCGCATTGTTTTTCAGCATGGCATACTCACTGCCGGAGAGTTGTGCTATAGTATCTCCAAACACATCTTCTTCCTCCTCAAGCACACGGTTGGTCATACTGTTCGACATCATCTGCTTGCCATTCATAATACTATCGGCAATGGCCCCCTTTGTTTTCAGACGTTGGTAGGCAGTAACGTCCAGACTATCCTCTACACCGAAACGCAAGATACGTATAGGTTTATTCATATCCTTGTGCAGATTTCCCTGTCGCAAAATACGTCCGTTACGTTGGGTATAGTCCATTGGACGGTTAGGCGCATCCAAATGTATCAGCGTGTGCAAGCGTTCCTGAATGTTCACGCCTGTACCGAGTGTAAAGGTCGAACCGAGAATCACACGCACCTCGCCACGGTTTACCTTTTCAAAGATTTCAAGTTTTTTCTTGACAGTCATTCCCGACCTCATTATCACAATCTCATCTGCAGGAACCCCCTCTGTAATCAGCTTATCCCTGATGTCATCATAAAGGTTGAAGCCACTCTGTTTGTTTTGGTAATTGTCGGCAAAAATGGCAACCGTACCTTTGTAATCGGCTGTTTCTTTCAGCGAGCGCAATGTCTGTCGAACGGCTTCATGAGTCTTACTGTTTACATCATCTTCGGCATCAGACTGTACCAATCGGGCATCCACGGCAGCGGCTTTGGCAATACCGTACATCGTGAGCGGGATGTGGCTGTTCTCTTTCTTCTCCTTTCCGCTCATCTGTTCATAATGTTCAAGTTCGTTCTTTACGAACTTCATGATGCTACGCAATGCGCGTGTCTGTGGCAGATAAAGGTCTTGTGCCTTTCCTCCCTCCATTTCGGGTATTTTGTCCTTTACGCCGCCGGCTTCTTTAGTTAGGACGATATCGGACACTCCCGACCATATACGCACCAGTTCAGGCAGATTGACATACCCAGCAAAGCGGTTGTTCTCTTTGAACTTTCCACTTGTGGTGAACTCCAGCATCTGCTGAATGTTACCGAAGTTGCGCACAAAGTCATCAAAGTAATAGATACCGTACTCTTTCATCGTATCAGCAGGCATGAGATAGCGCATGAACGTCCAAATCTCTGCGGCGGTGTTGCTGATAGGTGTACCGGTTGCAAAGATTACGTTCCGTCCGTTGTTTTTTTCCAAGATAGCCTGTGTCTTCAGGAACACGCCTTGTGACTTCTTGCTGTATGACGGATCCACACCTTTAACTCCACGCTGCATGGCAGTGGCAAATCCGAGGTGCTTATACTCGTGCGCTTCATCTACAAGTAAAGCATCAATGCCCATATCGTCAAAGTTCTCCACATCTCAGTTCGGCGGTCAAGCATTTCCATAGCTTTAACCTCTGCGTTCTGCAAAGCTACAGCACGTTTCTTTTCATCATTGGCGGTACGTTTCTTTGAAGCATTGTCTGCAAGTCCGGCAAGCTGCTCCTCCAATAATTCAATTTCCCGTTCAGCCTGTCGGGTAATCATATTTTTTCCGTCCGGGTCTTCTTCTTTCATCTTTTCAAGAATGAGCATCTTCTCCTCAATCTTGTCCTGCACGAAAGTCATTTCCCTTTCCTCGCTGTCGGGGATAAATTCAAAGGTAGACTGCGGAACGACAATCATATCCCAATCGTTGTAGCGTATCTTGCATAAAAGTTCTTTCTGCCTCTGCACTGCGGTCTGCTTCTTCAAGTGTCAGTATCTTGGCGTTGGGGTACAGTTCCTTTGCACTTGCAACGAATTGTCCAACGGTAGCATTCTGCACCACAATCATGGGTTTGCGTGCAGTACCCAACGGCGCATTTCCATTGCTGTAGAAATTAGAGTAAAGGTTTTCCCTGTTCCAACCTCATGGGCAAGCAACAAAGGCTGTTGTGTGCCTCTTATAATGCTCTGCCTTGATGCGGACGCATCTTAAACTTGTGCGAGGCACCTCCGAAATACTCCGGTACAAACTCATCTGGTATGCTCATAGGCACAAAGTTATTGAACGTGTCATTATAGATACGCTCAATCAATGCCGACATTTCCGGGTCACTCTGCATCTTCTGCCTTGCCCAATCCTTGAAATCTTGACGGATTTCATCAATTTTGGCGGCACAAGCCTGTGTCGCTTCCTTGTCGGTAATGGTTTCGGTAGTGCCGTCATAGTGTTTCTTGGTGGTGGAAACGGTGATGCTTCTGTTCTGAATGGCAGCTTCAATGAGAGTATGCCCCATAATGGTACGGTTAAGCATTTCGCTGGTTACCCCCATTGCACGGTTCTTCTCATAATCAGTGAAGTATGGTTCTTTCATAAACCAAGTACCGCCCACAGCTGTAAACCGTACGTCAACCTCCGTGCGTTCCTTTACAAAATCCTCATACAGTTTCGGGTCAATCCAAGAACTTCCGAGGGTAAAGTCAATCAAATGTGCGGGGATTTCCATAGGCATGACCTCCTGCAATGCCTTGATGTTGCGGTCAAATTGCCCATTCTCGTTATTTACCTCTGCTTGACGCAGTTTTTCACGAATATTTCCGCTCAAGTAGTGATACGATGCTTCCATCTGTCGGGTTACAGGGTTCTCGAAACCGTAACCGCTCTCGATGATTTCTTTCTTCACATCCTCGATACCTGTGCCAAGTTGTTCGGCGATGTACGGTATATCTACACGACCGAATTTAAAGATACTTGCAATGATACCGTCCTTGACATTGGCAGGAGTGGGTTCTTTCTCTTTTTCAACAACACGTTTGCTGAATACATCGGTCTTGTCAAATTTCTGTATCTGGTTTCCTTTTCATCTGCCGTTTCTTCAAACTTTTCAAGAGCGTATACATTGGCATAGTCCACATCATTTCGGAGAAACGCAATGGCGGTGTTCTTGTTGAAGTGTCCGTATGTGCCGACAAAATCATCGTATACTTTGTTGAGTTTGTCAAGCAACGGTTTAAGTCCCTCATCGCTTTCATTCGCAGTCTGATAGGAAAGGACTTCCGCAAGAGCTTCCTTGATAGCGGTGTATGCCTCAAAGCATTCCACTTTCGTATGCCCCTTTACCTTGTTGGCATTCACTTCGAGAGGTTGTGCGCTTGCAGTTGAGTTGATGTATAGTTTTCCGTCTTTGACAAACACTTCGCCAAGCTTCTTGCCGGGCATTACATCGGTGGCAAGCTCGGTATTGCGCTCACCAAATTCCTCTGCACGGAATGAGCGGACAAATTCAGCCAACATTTCTTCCTGTTTCTTATTCTGTTTAGGATATAAGCCTTTGCTGGTCGGGCGGAAAGTATCGCCTTTCTCAAATGCAAAGTGCATTTCACCTGCCATGTTTTCGGGGTGTTCAATGAAATAGCGGTTGTAGTCCATTGAAAGCTGCTTAATGACTGGTATCTCCTTGCCTTTAACCTTGCGTGTTTCCCCGGTATCGTACTCTGCCATACGCTCTCCGCTCACATCACTTACATCAATAGCATGGACAGACTTCTGCCCGTTCACACGCTTGCGGATAACAACGATGTCAGAGGTTACTCCGGTGCCGCCGAAAGTCTTGTTGTGCATGCGGAAAGCACCCACGAAGTCTGCACCTCCCTCGCCCACAATCCAGTCACGGAGTTTCTTACTGTTGTCAAGCGTACCATTGGACGTGATGAAGATACCCAAACCGCCCTCACGCAGTTTGCGCACATTCTTTGCTATACAGAAATCGTGTATGTTGTGGAATTTCTTCGACAGGTCTTTGTCGCCCGTGGTGTCATTCACACGGAGTCCGGTAACGAACGGAACATTAGTAATAGCCAAGTCCACACTTCCATTAGGAATACGTGTCTGCTCAAAACCCTGTATCTCTACTTTGGCATCAGGATAAAGGAGTGAGAGAATACCACCCGAAGTCCCGTCAATCTCAATAGCATGGATGTCGCTGTGCTCGCTGATATTTGTAGGCATCTGCCCCAAAAATGTTTCCGATACCTGCAGAACCTTCAAGAATGTAACCACCCTTGAAACCCATTTGTGTAACAATATCCCAAAGAGTATCTACAACATAAGCAGGGGTATAATACGCACTATTAGCACTCATTACAGCTTCTTGATAGGCTTCTGTGCTCATCAACTGCTGTAGACGTGTCGAATATGTATTATCACTAAATACTTTACCTAAACCACCCCAACCGCTAAACTTGCGAAGTACTGCCATTTGTCTAGGAGTAGCAAGCTCTCCACTCTCAATAAGTTGCTGTGCCAACTCTATAGCTTTAATATTGGCCTCTATGCGTGCATCTACCGAAGTTGGAGCATACGTTCGTCCCCCGGTCTGAATGATTATTGCGAATATTTTTCGGTTCATCTATGGCATCATCGGAAAGTCGTGTTCCTCGCCCCCGTTGTATTTCGTCTGTTCCTTCCTGTACTCTACGATTTCCTCGTCCGTCATCCCTGCCTCTTTGTAAATCTCCGTCCACTCTTCCTCGCTCCATGTGTACGGTGCTTCTAGCGTTTCCGCTTTGTGGCGGTAGCATGCTGCGTCTATCCGTTCCTCCAGCTCCATTTTCGCTATCGACTTCTCGCTGTGTCCCTGTAATCTTAGTACTTTCTTGGTGTATTCGTCCATTTTCGTTGTTGGTTTCGTTATTATCAAACAAACTGCCAAACAAACCAAGCTCGTTTGACTGCTGTAAATTTACAGTTTTTTTCTCACTCTTCTTGCGCGTTGAACGAGTTTTCTTTATACGTTCCTGTGCAACTTCAACCTCCCCCGCCACTTCCGCCTCTTTCGTTACGGTTTCAGCGGTGGCGAGTGCATCAATGCCGGACTTGTCAAAGTTGGCCACGTCAAACTTCTGCACCTCATCGTAAGAGTCATGTCGGTATTAAATCCGTTTTCTAACACCTCAGGCAAATCTCTCGCACCATTGTAAAATGCTTTAAGGTACGGACGTATGGAATCACCCAAGTCTGCAATCATAGCCTTTGCATATTCTGCAAACTTCCGTGAGCCTTTCTCTAAATGGTAAACAGCCATTTCTGTGCCAATAGCAAGTATTTCAGGGTCAATACCAATATTCATTTGACCGAGTAACTTCTTACGCATACGCTCACGAAGTTCCGCATAACGCTCATCAGTAACAAGACGGTTACCACTCGCTTCAGTCTTTTTCTGTAAATTGTCTTGTTGCTGCTTACTCCTCATATCGTTGATAAGAGTTCGAGCTTCATTAGCAAACTTGTCTGCACTATCTTTGGTCAGGAAAATAATATTTCCTTCATGATAAACGTCTCCACCACGCTTCTCTCCTAAATCCATCACAGCCTGCTTTTCCGCGTCAATCATCTTCATCAAAGTACGAACAGAATATCTGTTATCCATTTCCTTATCAACAACGAAATCTGTCCTTCTGTCATGAATTTCATCCTTTGCCTTGCGATCAAGTTCTCGGGTCTTAATTTTATTTTCAAGCAAAACTCCAACTGCATCCAAAACTTCTTGCATGCCATTCTGCGGATTGCGAAGAATGCCTAACATTTCCTCCGGGCTGTTGGTTGTCTGACGAAAACGTGCATCACCAATAGGTATGGGACCACTCACATCTTCACGAGTCAAAGTCGTATATCCGGTTTCCTTATCAACAAAAACAGAGTATTGCCATACAGGGGTGTAATCCTGTTTTTCATCCTTTGCTGGTGCTTTGGGTTCAGTAAACAGCACATCACCATCATTTAAAGCCTGTATATCCAACATTGATATGGGAGGTTGGCCTTGTGCATCTACTGCGTATTCTGCTAATCGTTTGGCATCTTCTTCGCTACGCATCATAAAGCCGTGTTTTTCCCTATCCCACCAACCTTTCATTTCTTTGGCGAACATACTTACATGCTTTTGAACTTCCTTGCGCAATTCCGATTGGAACTCAACAAGTTGCATATCTAACACCTTACCTCGCTTGGTGATGTACTGCGCCGGAGTAATGGTGTACGGAGCATCAGTCGGTGCAGTCGCTTCTTCACTGGAAGCGTCTTGTTCCAACTTGCGTTGTTCGGTAAAAAGGTCGTTAATTTCAGAAATAATACGAGCCTCCTCAAAAATGTCGCTACGGTTGTGCGCTGCTTCTTGTTCCTTGTGCAATTCTTCAATACGGAACTTGACTTCTGAAAGTCTGTTGCCTTGCGTGCCGGAACTCTGCCCCTCGATCGTCTTTACAGACTTGTATTCCGAAAAAGCCTTGGTCTTGCGATGGCTGCTCTCTATCCACTTCTCGAACTCCTCCAAGTTAACGCCCGTCAGCACCGTCTTGTGCTTCTTCGCCCAATTTCTGTCATAATTAGCAAAGTAAGCTGCTTCAGCATCGTCAGCCTCATTGAAGCCCAGCATAACCTTGTGTTCGTCAAACGTGCCGTCCTCGTTATATTGGTCAACCACAAACACCTTGCGACCATTCCACCCGTCAATATCATCAGAGAGGAACACGTCTATATGGTCGCCGTCTACACCTTCCGTGCCACGAATATAGCCATAGGTGTTCTGCATGGTCGTTTCCCATTTGTTGCCCTCTGTGTCTATTCCGCTACGAACGGATCCTTTCGGGTTCTCAATGGTGATATTGAATGTACCAACCTGCACATGACCTTTCTTATAATTGCCGGCTTCTTTCTGTTTCTCCGTAGGAGTAGTATCGGTTTCTTTCTCTGCCACTGCAACGGCATTGGCTAAAGACGAAGATGCATCAATATAATTAACAACATCCAATAAATCTCCGAATGTTTGACCGTCATACTCATAAGTACTACCTGTATAATTACCTTTCGTATCGGGTGCATCAACTTTTATAACTTTATGAGTACCATCAACAATAATTGTCTGTTTATAAGTATCGCCATACTTTCCGCTTTCAACCCAATCATCTTCTTGAACTTCAATGCGTCTTGCTATTTTTGCACTAAGTTGATTGTCAGTATCATCAGAAGATAACATTTCTTCTTGTGATAAAGAAGGTTCTATTTCGCTTTGTTCACCAATGCTTTCAGTTCTTCCTGTATCATCGGTTGTCCCATTTCCGTCCTCAACTCGTTCTCTTGCGCAAGAGCTCCATTGCTTCCTTGCTGCCCTCGTTGGCTTGTTGCAGTATCGCCAACCAATACATTGCTTCGCTGTTGTCCATTGTAATCTAAATTTAATGCTTCTTTAATAGCCTGTACGAGCGTCCGAGGGGTATTGTCCGGCTGTTCGAACAGAGTTTCTTCCTGTGTACCTTGTATAAGGTCATAAATCTTGCCGAATGTGTTTTGAATGAAGCTTTGGCTTTCGCCTTTATACATTGCGGCCAAATGCAAGACAAAGTTACTGAAATTATCAGCAGGGAGATAACTTTCCCCTGTAACATCATCCATTTGATACTGGCGTTTCCAGTTTTCTACAGCAATACGTGCTTCCTTGAAATTCTTTGCCTCTGCAAACATTTTATCTTGGGACAAAGCATAGTAAGCACGAACGGAATTCTGTATCTCATCTACCATTCGTTCACTGTTCGGACTGTCATAATCACGGAAAGCAGCGGCAAGAATAGCCTTTTGTGCTTTTACCGGCAATACGTTGAACATTTCCTCCAACCGTGTGCTGCCGTCCTTGAAGATGCTTTGATACATGATACCACGCAAATCATTCTTGGATTCAGGAGTTAGGTTGCCCTTGCTGTCAAACGCACTCTTGTATTGTGTGTGACTGATGAAACCTCTTTGACTCATCCATTTCAGAACATTTGCACCATTGGCATCCACAAGTCCGGCAAACGACATTTCATCATCCGAAGTCCTAAGCAACAGGTTGGCAAACGAACGCATTTCGGTTCCCATGCGCTGCAAGGTGTTTTTAGGTTTGATACGTTCAACACCTCCACTTTCTGTGTCTTGTGCAACAAACTGACCAAGATTGAGGGCTTCTGTATCGTCCACATGCAGCATATTTACCAACACCGGGCTTTGTATGGGCGCAATGTCCTCGGCACGCAGTCCAAACTCTTCCGCATGGTCTTTCAGGTATTGTCTATATGCTTCGGCCTGTTCCGAATGACTTTCCCACATCAGGCGCAAGGCATCACTACGGTTGTTTCCCTGTATTACTTCACCACGTTCGTTTACGGTCGGCGCACCGGTGTAAGCGGTAATACTTGATGTGATTTCTTCCGGACGAATGTTCTCGCGATTTTCCGTGCAGACAATACGCTTGCTTCGTCATTGCGTTCCTTTGGTTGCGCTTCATCAATAAAATGCAGAGGATTGCGCACACCTTGTATATGACTCGGTTGCAACAATGACGCATCAATCACGGTCACATTGCCAGGAACCACTACATCATTGCTGAATTTCACGTTCACCTCTTTACCTTGTACAGCCTGTAATGGTCCTTGTCTGTCAACCTTATGGCCGTTTACACGTCTATATCCTCTTGCACGGGCATCTTTGGGAACATCTTCACTATATCGGGAACTCCGTTAAGTGCTTCACGTTCCTTGCGTTCTGCTTCCTCACGCTCTGCACGCAATTTTTCTTCTTCCGCCTTGCGCAATGCGGTAGCTTCATCGGCAATACGTCTGCGCTCTGCATCTGCTTCCATTTTTCTGCGGTTGGCAGTGCCGGCTATCTTTTGCCAAATGGACAATTCCTGTTTGGCTGCATCAATCGCCGCCTTGCGTTCTTTCTCTGCTACAATCTTCTCTGCAATAGTGTTTCCACCGGCAGATTTCGTTTTCTCGATTTTCTTCAATGCTGCTTCTTTGTCCGCAACCATTCCGTTAGCCACGGACTGGGCCATAGCTTCGTCTCCCTCTGTCTGCTCAACAATGGCATCCCAAGCAAGGTCGGGAGTTTCCGCCTGCTCATAGATAGGATTACCTTGTTCATCTTTGGGGATTCGTTCTAATGCAGACACTTGCAACTGCTGTTCCTCCAGAGAACTTGCTGCCACTTCCGAATTATCATTCACACTTGAATTGGCAATCTCAACAGGTTGCCCATTGTGTTCTATCAGCATGGAATCAAGCTCTTCACGGGTAAACATATTCACACGCTTACCATTCAAGGCATCTTCCGTATAAACTTCATATAGTCCATCGGCATCCACATCGGCGGTGATGTTACCACGAATACCTATACCATTTTCATCACGGAGCGTCACAAGGTCATTCATTGCATATTGCGGTCGGTCTGCTTCCTGCTCTTCCTGCTGCAAAGCAAAGTTTTCTTCAGCTCTCTGTTGCTCAAACTCTGCGATTCGTGCAATGTTAGATGCGTCCACAAACTGTTGGATAGCCTCTTTTGCTATAGGGAATACATTTGTTCCGTCTGTCACATTGATAGTTCCGTCGCCATTGTCTATGATTCCGTTCTCATCTGAAACTATTGTGACCTGTATTTGCGAACCGCCTTCACCGGCAATGGTATAGGTTTCGCCCGGATTGAATGTGACAACACCATCAATCTTATCCGCAGCTTCACGTGCAAATTGTTCTCTGATAGATTGTGCAACCAACTCTTTCTGCTCGTATGGGTCTTGTACATCATCAATAGACAATATAGCATCGGGAGATACTTGTTCAAGCCCACCTGTGTCCGCATCACGAACAATGATGCTATTGTCAGAATCAGTCACACTTACACCGCTACCATCTGCATATGGTACAAGAGTCCCACTAAGAACATACACCTTGCGTTCATCCTGCTTCATGGTTGCCCCCTGTATCATACCTGTCTTGCGGTTCACACGTGCATCTATCATCGAATTGCTCTGTTCCACCCGCCCGTCTATATCATCACGTACACGTTGAATCATGCCATTGTAAACCTGCTTGGCATTGATATAGTCGATAACAGAAGACTTATCCTCATCACTCCATTGCTCATTCCCGTTCACAAACTCCAATGCGGCAATCGGATTCTCTTCAATCATCGCAAACATATTCTCATCTGCAAGGTCTGCCACTTGTGTTCGATGGTATTCGTACAGGTTCTTCGCATCGTTCATTTCCTGCGAGGAAGTGACGTTGTATCCGTCAAGATAACTGTCATTTGCCTGTTGTTCGCTTTCACTTTGAACACCGCCACGGGACCGGGCCATAGAAGCAAGATTGAATCCACGCAAATTCAACGAACGTTCCATATAATTCAGTACGGCTGCTTTCTCATCAGCGGTAAAATCTTTATCACCGGCAACAAGTTCCGCAACTTCACCGATATTCTCATTGGTAGTAAGGTCAAGTGTTGCCTTCAACGGCTCCCATACTTCTTTACCAAGTAATTCATTCACTTTTGCATCTGCTTTGTTCACGCCATGCTTCATGGATGCATAATTTGCGGCAGACAAGGTATGTTTTCCTGCCCCCATCAACCCCATAGAGAGTGCCATTCCACCCCAAATATCACCGTGAAATTGTCCAGTTGCAAATAAGTTAGTACGTGTGCCGTCCGGATTCTGCTGATAAGCATCATCAAGACTAAGCATTGTGCGCCACAATTGACCGTAGTATTCTTCAGATACTTCACCAACATAATCACTGACACCCATTTTATTGAACATCTGATGAGTTTGTCCCATTATGCTATTCAATGCACCGGCATCTGCCTTTGAGAGTACACCTCCCAATCGCTTTGCCCCTAGAACATTAGCGAGTTTACTCATATTACCAAGTGTAAAATAGGATCAAGTGCGCACCGAACATTTCCGAATAATTCTCAATGATAGCATTGGCTTCACCTTGCCATATTGCACTTCCCCAGGTCTTATCATTGGAGAAATCATAGTTACCGTTTTCATCAACAACCACGTCACCTAGCTTCCGGTCAATGATGTCAGAGACCGTTTTTCCTGCCTGTATGGTGTTTGTCATCGCCGGAGCACGTACAAGCAAATCATCTGCGGTTGTCCCAAGTGCTTGATAGTCCAATCTGCTGCGTACTGTCCTAACCCTCTGACACCATTCTCTTTAACATAGGATTTAAATCCCTGTTGAGCCATTTTTTCAGCCGTTTCTTTACCTATGACCTTTGCGGCGACTTTAGTGCTTCCTTTTGAGAATGTAGACAAACCATTGAATCCGCCACCAGTCAAAATGAAATCCAACATAAATGAAGGCATATATCCAGTCATGACACCGGCTCTGTTCCAAAAGTCGGCATTTCCACCGTATCTTTCCTCTGCCTGTTGTTTCTCATGGATTGCACCCATCATCATATCATGGGATTCACGCTCGCCCTCTGTGGCATTATCACCTTTGAGTTTGTCGGCATTCATCATGGTCATGGCATCCGCCATATCACCCATACCGAAATCCCACGTGCGTACATCACCCATAGTACGACCAAAACCACGCCAAAAGCCTACATCAACCCCATTTTCACGGTCTTTCTGTTCTTCAAGGTTCTTGATGAGCTCTTCTGTTTCTCTAATGGCTACTCTCAATGCGCTGTTTTCCTTGTCTGATTGCTGGCGCGGTGTGTAAGTGGCTGCTCCCAATATGGCAGCGAGCGGCGCTTTGTTCTTTTCCGTTTCTTCTACCCATTCCTTATGCACTTCGGAGGCTCTTTCCGCTTGCTTAGCTTTTAACTCCTGCAAACGGAGATTAGCCTTGCGTAACTGTCCGCCGATTGACATATCGGCAGCTTGTCGGTACCGGAAACTCTCGATGTCAGCAAGAGGTTTACTAGTAGTCTTGTTACCAAGTGGAGTAATATATGTTTTTTCCAGTTTCCCATTTTCAGGATTAAACTGCATTTTACCCTCTTTAGTTTGCAATCCGGGATTCAACCCGTATTCTTGTATATTATCTACACGTTCATTTGCGTCTTGTATCTGTGTTTCCACATTCTGCATCATACGGTTTGTACTAGCAATCATCTCTGCTTTTTCTTGTTCGGTAGGTTGCCACGCCTGTTCTGTTTGTACAGCAGGCTCCGGTGCAGGTGTTTGAATCTTTCCGAAACCTATATTATTCTCAAACTCTTCAAACGGTTCCATCTCATAACCTTCTTTCACTAGAGCATCATAAGCTGCCTTGCGTTTTGTAGAATCCGATAAGTCTTGCAGAAATCTTCTTCACTCTCCATATCGTAACCATCAGAAACAAACGTGTCGTATAGTTTCTTTATTTTATCCTCATTTTCAGGCATAATGTTTCATTTATGATGTTGGACTTTTCTTTTTATTACTACTGTTATCTCCGGCTGTTGGACTTTTCTTCTTATTCGATGCCGTTTCAACTTCACCGGCAAGTTGGCTGATAGGTTTTGGAGTAGAGACATTCTTTTCTTTTGCCCCCATTACATCATTTTCTGTGGTTTTCACATATTGGTGAGTCTTAATACCTAACCGTTTAGCCTCACGCTGCACCGCTCTCTCATAATCTTCTTTCGTATCATAGTAAGTGGTCTTACCATCAATAGTAAGTGTCATCCTTTTCTTATTGCCGCCACTACCACCACGGTTATAATACCCAGCTCTAGCATTGGATGCGGAAGCAGAAGCTTTTGAAGCGCCCGCTTTAGCCTTTTCAGTTTCAAGTCTAGCCTTTGCAAGATCATCAGCATATTCGGCCTCCACTCTTTTACGTTCTGCATCAGCTTCGGCTGCTGATATTTTATTGTTTTGGAGCTTAACGTTGAGATCAAATATCTGGTTATCTCGTTTTTCCTTTGCGTCCGCAATGGCATCGGCTCTTTTCTCGCGTGCTAACTGATGTCTCCAATTACGATCATCTCTCGCTTTGACATCATCAGCCTGCATAGCACCGAACAGGCCGCTCAAATAAGCCCGGGCATTCTCATTACGTTCTTTCATTAATCGATCATACCTAACCTGTAACCTTTCCGAAGCTGTGTTTTTTCCACTATACATATTCGGTGCACCCTGTGTTGTAAAGTACAGATTGGAGAGAGCAGATATGCCATCACCAATTGCAGCAAAAATTTGGTCACGTTTCTGCTTTTTCTTCTCTTTAGCAAGTTCTTCGTCGGTCGGTGGAGTATAAGGATTAAGTTTCTTGAACAGTTCAGCATATGAAAGGGCACCACCGTCCGAGCCTTCTTGCTTGGTCGGAGGGGGCGGTGTAGTAGTTGTGTCAGGTTTAGGTGCGGTAACAACAGGAGCCGTAGCCGCTTTTTGTTCCACCCATTCCTGTGTACCCTTTACAGGTGGAGGTGCAGAAGAACCGTCTTGTTGCTGTTCATGCCATTCTTTAGAACCTTTCGGAAAAGGTGTGCCACCTCCATTGCCTAATATATCATCATATGTCGCCATAAGTTACCTCCACACATTAAAATGGCATTTTGCTTGCCGCACTCGTTACTCCTTGTACGGCTCCGGCTATCGCTTCTGCCTTACCTTTTTCTAACTGATTGAGTTGCTCAACAAAAGCATTGTCATTCTGCATATAGGTGGCCTCGATGTTGTCTTTGCGCGCATCCGCCTGTGCTGCAATCTGTGATGTTGCATCAGCAAGAGCCTTGCTTATTCGCTTCTTTTGTAGCTGCTACACTTTCATCAGTACCGCCCATTACAGCCTGTATACCAGCTGCCTGCTTATTACGGTTCTTGATACTCTCTTCCGTCTGCGTGAGAATACGTTGCGCATCGGCTCGTTGCGTATAATCCTCATTGTACCTGCGATCATACCAATTTTGGTTCTTCTGTCGCTGCGCCTCAACGTTTCTTTGAATTTTCTTCATTGCTTTCGATGCAGAGATACCACCAAAGATACTACCTGCTGCCCCTATAGCACTTCCAATCAATCTCATAAGACTTCTGTTTTAATTATTAAAAGTTATACCTCGAGTGCGAAAGTAAGCCCTTATATTCGCAACATCATTTTATCTTTTTACAGTTCATGGCACAGGGAAGAAAAACAGGAGGGAGAGTAGCAGGAACACCTAACAAGGTGTCCTCAACAGTCCGTGGAGCAATTGCAAAAATGCTCGACGAGTACTTCAATTCTGATATTTTCGTGAAGGATATAGCCGGCCTTGACCCCAAAGATAGAGTTGCAGCTATGGAAAGTTTACAGCTTATGTTGCACCGAAATTGCAGACAACAACACTTGATGTCGCAACAGAGACGAAAAAGACCATTGAGGATAAGCTGGTCGAACTTGCTGGGGATGAAGAGGACGACGAAGAATAATCTACTTCTCTCTACTTTAGACGAGAGGAGTTGCTTACCCTTAGGGGTATAATACAGTTTTGCTTAAAAGCGATATCCGAAAGGATGTCGCTTTTCTTCATAAAAAACCTACAAAGAAAAAGTTCCTTGTAGGTTCGAAAAAATCAGAAGCCCTTTCCTTTCTGCCGCTGATATACTACCGTCTGATTCTTATCAAGATTGACAATTTTAAACATCACCATAGAACGGTTAGGAATATCTTTGGGTAACATTGTCACAAGTCGTGCTATAACATCGTCCACGTTGTTGAATCCTACATCAGTCAACTCTGCAACTTTCTGCCCATTGTGGTAAGCCGCCCCATTTACCATATATCGGAATGATAATCTAAAATGCGTATCTTCTTGCTTCTGCTCACGAACAGATGTCTTACCGGAGAAGAAAATGAAATCAACCACTTCTCGTTTAATTCCCAAGCAGGTGAATAATCTATCTTATATAGCCCCGTTGTTACCTTATGTCCAGCAGCATGATTCATCGCAAATGCAACTTCATCAATT
>ENA-OQJH01000185-OQJH01000185.1-human-gut-metagenome-genome-assembly--contig:-NODE-185-length-37475-cov-11.339670_pt1 | contig 37475 bp, 55 predicted proteins | sample MGYA00242597_ERZ504763 | MGnify/ENA primary metagenome ERZ504763 (study PRJEB26092, sample SAMD00036359) | human gut metagenome | host: Homo sapiens | study: EMG produced TPA metagenomics assembly of... | reverse complement strand
TTGATTTTTGGGCACCAAAACCAAGTCCAGTGGTACATAGGGATTCAGGTTGCTGAATCCCTATGTAACACTGATTTTCTAACAGAAAATCAGGTTTTTTCAGAAGTTCAACATCAGTATCTAAATAGATTCCGCCGTTATCATATACCACTTTCAATCTTGCATAATCCGAAACAAACGCCCATGCTTTTGCTTCATACGCTGCTTTCATAAACGGATGGCTATTCACATCAAAATTTGACTCATCCCATCGTTTGATTTCGTAATCCGGGCAATATTTTTCCCATGTTTTAATACAATCTAAAACATCTTTCGGTAGTGGTTTTCCGCCAAACCAGCAATAATGAATCATTTTGGGTATCATTTTATTTCCTCTACTATTTTATGTTATTTAATTCTTTTAGCTGGGACACCTGCAACAATTGCATGGGCTTCAATGTCATTTACTACTACAGCATTCGCACCAATAACAGCACCAGATCCAATATGAACACCTTTTGTTATCGTTACATTGGCTCCACACCAAACGTGATCTTCAATAATTACCGGCCTTGCAGTAAGTTCACCTGTCACGCCATTACCACCTATCACATGGTCATGGTCGATGATAACAATATTATTGGCGAACATACAATGATTTCCAATCGTTACCTTCTCTGCACAGGTTATAGAGCAATTATGATTAAAAAACACATCGTCGCCAATCGTCAGTTTTCCATCATTTACAGACTTTAGATACAATGGGCCTCTTGACATTAAAAACCGTCCAATTGTAATAGATCCGTTACCTATAACTTCAGTCTTGAAAGCTCCTCTAATCGAATTGACCCATTTTACTTGAAGCTTCCCATGAGCACAAACTTTGGCACAGAACATCTTCCATGCACTCACTAAACCAATGTAAAACTTGTGAAGTATTTTCATAATACTTTCAGCCTTAATCCTTCATATGTTGGCATATTAATCCCCTTTCATAAACTATATGTAGCTTAATTGTTAATTTTTTTTCTTAATTTTTCTTTTATTTCTTTTTTAGTAATTTACACTCATAAATATTCTCAACCAATTTTGCGGATTCTTTAATATCATAACGTGCAATTTGCTTTACATGTTGCAAGCGATATTGCTTTCTCTGTACTTCTGTCCTTTGCCCCATTGATAAAATTGTATCTGCCATATTTGTGGATCATCCTCTATTGATTTCCAAATAATATCCCCAAAATCCACCTCTCGTGTTACTTTATCCGACACGATACAAGGCAATCCTGAAATTGTGCTTCGAGAAGCACAACAGGTAACCCTTCAAACCTAGAGGGTAAAGCAAAAACATCCATAGCAGAATATAAATATTCCGGATTCTCAGTTGCTCCCCAAAAGATAATACGGTCTGCGCATGCTGTATGCTGTGCCTGATTTCTTATCTCCTCCAAATCTGGCCCATTTCCCACCAAAAGCAGTATTGCTTTATCATCTTCATATGACAGCTTCTCAAAGGCGCGAATTAAATAATTTTGATTTTTCTGGTTGTTAAATTTGCCTATATGCCCAATTACTAAATTATCGCCCACCTCTAGTTTTTTTCTAATTAATAATCTAGTCTCTGAATTTAAAGCAAATGCTTCGGTCTCAAAGGCATTCGGTATAACCTTAAATGCTCCGTTGCCATACATCCACTTTCCTGCAAGTTCGCCACATGCTAAATAACAATTTGACACCACTTTCAAAAACGGTTTTAGCGTCTCATGTAACAACGGATGTGAGCAAGTTGTATTATGGCTATGAGAAATTCGTACAGGTACACCTGCTAACATAGCGGTAAAAAGTTCTACGGCGATTAATGTACTGCTACCATGTACATGAACAATATCTGGTTTCTTTTTTTTAGAAAAGAATAAATAGTCTTATAATACATGTATACATTTTTCTGTTTTTGTGGCAGCTTACACAATTCTATGTTATTCTCTTGACATGCTTTTTCATAGCCGATGTCATAAGGCTCTCCAGCGGCAATCGCTACCTGAAATTTATTTTTGTCCAAGTTTGTAGCATAATTTATTACTTGGGATGTTACTCCATTTCTATCAAAGTATGAAGTTATCATTACTACTTTAAATTTTCTCATAAACAATCTCTTTTCAAATAATTTCTAGCTTTAGTAACTTCGTAGAGAAATCAATCGGATGTTCTTTCAAATACTTAACAGTCTTTTTCCTTTGAGAAGGATTGTTATATAAATACTCAATTTTATCTGCCAGATCTTCCGCACTCAGTTCAGCAATGTATCCATTGATACCATCTTGTATCTGCTCTCTTGCTGAAGGAATGTCCGAAGACAGAATTGGCAAACATAATGCACGTGCCTCTACCAAAGTAATTACATACCCCTCATGGCGAGATGGTTGAACATATAAATCGCAGTGCTTCATATATGGGTATGGATTTTTTTTACGACCAAGAAACACAAATTGATTTTCCAGACAGTACTTCTCTACTAATTTCTTTAGCTTTTTTCATCTCTGCCACCACCAATAGCATACCATGCAAAATTGATTTTCCTCTTCTTCAAAATGCTTGCTGCTTTTATAGCAATGTCATAGCCTTTCTGTTCTGTCAATCGACCAACAGTTACAATATTAAAGCTTTCCTTGAACGGTATTATCTCATCTTGTTCAGACTTTCGCTTGATTTCTTCAATATCAATTACATTATAAAATACGGCAGCCTTATCTTTATAATGCGGATACTCTCTACAAAATGCATCAACAACTGCCTGGGACACGCCATAAATCTTGTCATATTCGCATAAGTATTTTTGAACGCTTTTCATCCAGTATGGTTTTTCATCATGAAGCCATGTTGCCTTTTTCTTTGCTTGTATTTTCGTCGCCAAGAAAGCTGTCACAAATGAACCATATCCATAGAAGTCAATAGCAATGTCATAAGTCTTTTCAAAAACGTTCGTCACACAATTCGAAATAAAATCATAATATGCAATAAATGAGTTAACCGATAATTTTTCAATACCTTTGCCGGAAAAGCATACATTGAAACCAGTGATTTTGCAAAAGAACTATTAAAAGTCAACTGAACAATATTAACATTCTTTTTTAGACGGTAAGCATATTCATTGTCCGAATCAAGCAATACAAGTGTTATATTGTAAAGTTCTTCGGGAAGTGCATTAATTAATTCTATCAAAGCCACTTCAGATCCGCCGCCACCTAGTGACTTTGCCATTATTAGTAATTCTTTCATCAGTTTTCCCCACCAAACAAATCGTCTACCAGTTTTTCAAGTTTCTCATTAAACTTGGCATTATTACTACTCATACCATGTCCCATGTCGGCAACAATCTGATCATAGTTCGTTATGATATCTCCCAGTGTATTAATGTCCTCCACTGGAATAATCGTTCCCATTCTCTGAGCACATTCCTTGCAAACTCAACCTGATGATTATTTACATGCTCGTTGAACTGGTGCTGACGCGGCACAACAATAGGAGTCTTACCTATTTGTAGTGGCATGATAAAACTTGCCGGACCACCGTGAGTGATTACAATACGGGCGTCGGCCACATTTTTCACCATCTGCTGATATGGAATCAACTTACTCCACTGACAGTATTTCGGCTCGTATGTACTAAATCCAGTCTGGATAATTACATCTTCGTTTATAATGCCGTCTTTCTTTAATTCATCTATTTTCTGAATCAGCCGATTAAATGGCTGCTCATGTGTTCCTACCGTCACAAAAATCATTTTCTCGTCATCTACTTAGAATATACTTCCAAGGTTAACCGCCTTTGGATAAACCTTTTTCTGCTCTTCCCACTGCACAACAAACTTGTCCACAATGGGGTAAACCATCTTTCCTGTCATTGTCGGTTTATCAATTCGATCAAAAACCTCGATGTAAACCAACTTTGCGCCCATCATTTTACCAATATAAAAAAACGGGACCGCAACTGCTGCACCGCAGGAAATAATCAAGTCTGGCTTTTCCTTATGTAACACATTCCATGCAATCTTGGTATTCTTAATAAGAGCCTTTAGACTCCGGTTTGTCGGATAATAACAAGGATACATTTTTTCACCTTCGAGCCGGCTTCTTGCATCCTCCTTATCAAAAGTGACCCAGAAATGATCTTTGTCCTTCCAAAATGGCTTTAACATATATAAATGTGTCAGGTGTCCTCCTGACGAACCAACTAAACATACTTCATGTCCTCTGATCTCCTTCATCCCAAGATTTTTTATGTACACATCCGTATGGATAGGATTTCCCAATATGATGGTTTTCTATATTGCCCCATCACTTTGCATAATACTTACAACAGTCTTAAAAATAATCCTCAAAGTCCGTGATATTGCTTCTGCCACTCACCTGCCACAACCCGGTCAGTCCCGGTCTGAATGACATTCTGGCTCTGTGATGTGGTTCATACTTCTCCCACTCATCGAGTGTTGGTGGTCTTGTGCCCACAAGGCTCATATCTCCCACTAGTATATTGAAGAAATGAAGCTCTTGAGCGCTAATCTTGCTACATAAAGCATAAAATCTATATGCTTTGCCCATCCTCTGCCTTTCTTTCTGTACATTCTTTCCAAATTCTCCTTGTGGTATCTTTTATTTCCCTCTATACCTACTACGGGGGAGGTACCTTTGTCCTCCCTCGAATTATTTTAGCCTGTTTTGTTTTATTCGGTTATTTGTATCTTTTTCTGTATCTAATCAGGGTTTTTCAGTAATTTATTTTCACTCATTTTTAATTCTATGTCAATGAATATTAAGTTTTCTTTATAATTTTTGACACATTCGCTAATCACTATGGTATTACAGCACCAATATTATACATTATTATATATCATACTGCTTATTTTTCCTCAAACAGCCTCTGCTTCCTCTCTATCATCTCATCAATCCTTGCGATATACTGACCTACATCCTTGACATTCTCGCATCTGTCGATGCGGTGTGTGCCATCCGGATTCGGTACGGGCCAGACGCGCTTGGTGCTTGCTCCGGCGCCGCACGCCACAATCGTTTGCTTTTCCTCCATGATTAGTATGTTATATACGCCGGCCTTGCCCTTTGCCGCATAGCCTACGTTTTCCATGTTACCTGCCATGCCCTTCTGTCTGTAGAGGTAGTATGGCTCAAGCCCCATCTGCTTACAGTAGGCTGCGCAGAGATCCATATGCTCCTGGGTGTTGACCATCTGCATATCACTGTAGCGGTCCTTGAAGATGGTGAGTCTTGCAGCTCGCTTTACTGCGAGTGAATGGATGGTGACGTTGTCAGGTGCCATCTCCTTCACCAGCTCCATTGTGTGCCTTACATCATCGAGTGTCTCCTCGGGAAGTCCCATGATGAGATCCATGTTTATGTTGTCAAAGCCCAGCTCACGCGCGAGCTTGAAGCTTTGTATCGTATCGTCTACCGTGTGGTGTCTTCCTATTATATCAAGTGTCTGCTGCTTCATGGTCTGCGGATTTACTGATATACGGCTGATGCCGTTTTTCTTTAGTGCCATGAGCTTTTCTCTCGTGATGGAATCCGGTCTGCCTGCCTCCACGGTAAATTCCAGACAGTCCTTTAAATCAAAGCTGCATTTAATTTTTCTGATAAGCCTGTCAAGCTGGGCAGGGCTTAGTGTGGTCGGTGTGCCGCCTCCTATGTAGATGGAGTTTAGCTTTTTGTGGTAGAACTTCTGCGCCGTGTAGTCTATCTCCTTCTCGAGTGCGTCGAGGTAATCGTCCACGCGGTTTTTCCACACACCCAGCGGGTATGAGGTAAACGAGCAGTATGCGCAGGTGCTCGGGCAGAAGGGTATGCCTATGTACAGGCTGTAGCCGTTGTCATAGTCCACCTTATCGAGCAGTGCCTTCTCGCGCTTTGCTATGCCTATTGAGAGGTCGATTTTCTCATCGCTTGCGAGGTAGGTTTCCTTAAGATAGTCGTAGGTTTCCTTATCGCTCATGCCGTCCTCTATGCATTTCATGGCTATCTTGGTCGGTCTGATGCCTGAGAGTGTGCCCCACGGAAGACTCTTTCCTGTGCCCTTTTCTATCATGGAATACAGGGCGAGCTTAAGGCGGTTTTTAGTTTCCTTGCGGTCTGCACTGTCTACGGATATTTTTGTGCAGATTCTTTTTCCGGCTCTATTCACCGTCCACTCCACTGCAATTTCATCGCCCACATAGTCTATCTTAAATACCTGTGAGGCATCCGCAAATTCCTTTACGCCATCATCTGTCATCTCGTGGTGTGTGCAGGCTAAGTTTTTTCCCTCCACCTCATCAGGTGAGCAGCTATAGTACATCTGCACGTCCTCCTGCGGGAAGAACTCCTTGAGCAGTGAGTGCACATCATATTCAAAATCCGGTTTATTAAATACTACTACTATCATAAGTAAGGGTTATACATCCTCTCGTTTTCTATGGTTGTTGTGTCGTTGTGGCCCGGGTACACCTCTGTATGCTCAGGCAGTGTCATGATTTTTCCTTCACTGTGCGCACGAGGTCTGACATGCTGCCCCCCTTGAAATCCGTACGTCCGATTGAGCCGCAAAACAGCGAGTCTCCTGTAAAGATCACGTCCTCATACGGGAAATAATAGCAGCAGCCGCCCGGTGTATGCCCCGGTGTGTGAAGCACTACTATATGAAAGCCCGCAATATCAATTTCCTGCTTATCCTTCAAAAATACATCTGCATAAAAAGTCTTTGACTGGCCCATCATGTAGCTGACATTAAGCTGCGGGTCGTCGAGTGTGGCTTTGTCTGCCTCATGGATATATATCTTGATGCCGTAGCGGTCTGCGAGCGGCTTTGCATCAGTGGCATGGTCAAAGTGTCCGTGTGTGAGCAGTATTGCTACTGGCTTTGCGCCTGACTCATCCACCTTTTTGGCGAGCTGATCTGCACACGCGCCTGGGTCTATTATTATCATTTCCTTTGTCTTTATATTGGTGACAAAGTAGCAGTTGGTCTGCACCGGTCCCACTACGAAGTGGTCTATCTTCATATTTACCATATGAGTGTACTCCTTGTCTGTTATATGTTATGCTTCACGCAAGAACCACCGGGATTTAGCCGGTGGTCCTCTCTACGTCTATTACACTTTCTATCTGTCTGAGCTTCTCCACGAGAACCTTTATCTGGTCCCTGCCTCTGATATTGAAAAATACCTCGATTGTAGCGATGCCCTGCTTGCTGGTCTTGGACTGGATACCACTGATATTGATTTCCTTCTCGGTAAATATCTTTGTGATATCTACGAGCAGTCCCGGCCTGTCATGACAGAATATCTTTAGGTCTGCCTGATACTCGGCACCGTTGTCCATGAGGGCTGTATCCTGCCACTCTGCTTCTATGAGCCTGTCCTTTTCTATCTTGGACAGATTGATGATATTCACGCAGTCTGTCCTGTGGATTGAGATGCCTCGGCCTCTTGTGACAAAGCCCACGATTTCATCTCCCGGAACAGGATTGCAGCACTTCGAGAAGTGCACAGCCACGTCATAGAGTCCGTGTACCACAATACCGCTCTTTGACTTGTGCTCGGGCTGTGTGCCTGCTGCCGTCTGCTGCTTTTCTGCGATGCTGCCAAGCACATCTGCATCTGTCACCGGCACCACATGATCCTTCTTGTACTCGTCGTACATCCTGTTGACTATCTGGCTCTCCTTGAGTCCGCCGTGGCCGACGGTTGCAAGGCATGAGTTCCAGTCGTGGAAGCCGTATTTGCGGCGTATTTTCTCCTGATACTCAGGCTTGTTTATCTCTGCAAAGTTGATACCCTTTGCCTTGGCATAGGCTGCTATCAGATCCTTGCCGTGCTGTATATTCTCCTCCTTGAGCTCACTTCTGAACCACTGGTTGATCTTGTTCTTGGCCTGTGTGCTCTTTACGACCTTGAGCCAGTCACGGCTTGGTCCCTTGGAGTTCTGTGATGTGATTATCTCTATCTGGTCACCGTTTTTGATGACATAGTCTATCGGCACCAGCTTGCCGTTTACCTTGGCACCGACCATCTTGTTGCCGACCGCAGAGTGTATGCTGTAGGCAAAGTCTATAGGTGTGGAGCCCTTTGGCAGGTTCTTTACATCGCCGGACGGTGTGAATGCAAATACATTGTCGGAGAATAAATTTAAATCACTCTTTAATAAAGTCATAAACTCCTTATTATCCGACATGTCCTGCTGCCACTCGAGTATCTGGCGCAGCCAGCTGAGCTTCTCCTCCTCTGTGACAGTGGTGGTAGTGGCATTGCCGTTGTTTGCTTCCTTGTACTTCCAGTGCGCTGCGATACCGTACTCAGCTGTACGATGCATCTCATAGGTACGTATCTGTATCTCAAACGGCTGTCCGCTCGGGCCTATGAGTGTCGTGTGAAGCGACTGGTACATGTTCTGCTTCGGCATGGCAATATAGTCCTTGAAACGGCCCGGTATAGGCTTATACTTCTCATGTATGATACCTAGCACTGCGTAGCAGTCCGGTATGGTATCCACCAGAATCCTGATGGCAAAGAGGTCATATATCTGGTCTATAGTCTTGTCCTGATTGACCATCTTCTTATATATACTGAAGAAATGCTTTGCCCTGCCGTATATCTCTGCCTTGATGCCGGCATCCGAAACATACTTCTTGACATCGTTTACCAGACCCTGGATGTAGGTGTCGCGCTCTGTCTTTCTTAGTGCTACCTTCTCTACCAGATCGTAATATGCATCCGGATAGAGGTACTTCATACAAAGATCCTCGAGCTCTATCTTTATCTTGCTGATACCAAGTCGCTGTGCGATAGGGCAGTAGATATCCTGTGTCTCTCTGGCGATACGCTGCTGCGCCTCCTTGGACTGGTACTTGAGTGTACGCATATTGTGCAGTCTGTCTGCCAGCTTTATGAGGATGACCCTGATATCCTTTGCCATGGCGAGAAACATCTTACGCAGATTCTCAGCTGCATCTCAAGCCTGTCCGCATTCTTGTCCTTCGGATCCTTGGTGCTGTCTGTCAGATGCAGGTGCTTTAACTTCGTGACACCATCCACCAGATGTGCGACATCGTCTCCAAACTCCGCACGCATCTCATCCATGGTCATGATGGTGTCCTCCAGCACATCATGGAGCAGTCCTGCTGCAATTGTTTCCTTATCCAGCTCGAGCTCGGCGAGTACTATGGCAACACACAGCGGATGTATGATATAAGGCTCTCCTGACTTACGTGCCTGACCCTTATGGGCATCATAAGCTACCCTGTAGGCTTTGTCCACAAGGCTCGTGTCATCCGACGGATGATACTTTTTGATTTCCTTTTTCAGCTCATCATAAAGCTCCTCAGGGCTCGTAAAATCCTTTGTTCCCCTTATACCGCTGGTATCTGAGCGAAATTTGTCCGCTATTTTTTCTAATTCTTCTGTTGAGTAATCTGCCAATAGTCTCACCTCGATTGTAGTGTATCTTTAGTAGCCATTATATTTTATTTCTTTAAAAATTGCAATCTTATGTTGTTAGCCGATAACCATCTTTACTCCGCCATACATGCCTGCTGAGTTGCCGAGTGTGGCGAGCTTGATCTCTGTCTCGCGGCTTGCATGGAAAGCATACTCTTTATAGTACTTTGCTGCTGTATCGATGATGATGCTGCCCGCCTTTGAGAGGCCTCCGCCTACAACAAATACCTCAGGGTCCATAACGCATGCTACTGCTGCCATTGCCTTGCCGAGAAGCTTCATAGACTGCTCTACTGCCGCAATGCCCGCTGCATCTCCTGCCTTTGCCGCATCGCATACATCCTTGGCTGTGAATCCTGCATTTAAATCAAGCTTTGTTGCCACATCCCTGTGTGCTGCAATGTATCTCTCTGCCACTCTTACGAGACCGTTTGCTGATGCATACTGCTCTAAGCAGCCCTTCTTGCCGCAGCCGCAGCACTCTGACTCATCATCTACCATAGGCATATGTCCTATCTCTCCGCCTGCTCCGTTTACTCCGGCTACGATTTTGCCCTCGCGGATGATTCCTCCGCCTACACCTGTGCCGAGTGTGATCATGACTACATCCTGATGACCCTTTCCGCCACCCTGCCACATCTCACCGAGTGCAGCTACGTTGGCATCGTTTCCGGCCTTTACCTTGATGCCGCCGCACAGTACTGAGAGTGACTGTGCCACGTTGAACACGCCCCAACCGAGATTGACACACTTCAATACCGTTCCGTCATCCTTTATAGGTCCCGGCACTCCCATGCCTACGCCCTCGATGTCACCCATCTCTATGCCATGCTTCTCGTTATTCTCCTTGATGGATGCTGCGATATCAGGCAGAATGAGCTCGCCGGAATTCTCTGTGCGTGTAGGAATCTCCCATGTATCGACAAGCTTTCCTGTTGTCTCGAAAAAGCCCATCTTTACAGTTGTTCCACCTATATCTACTCCGTATGCGTATTGTTTCATTTTTTCGTCCTCCAAATCGTTAAACTATGTTTATATTTTATTGCCTAATTGCATATTTTTCAATGTTTTTCATTGTTTTTTATGTTTTTTCTATATATGGAAGCGTTTATATCATCATCCATATGCCCGCTATTTGTAAATCCAAGCTTTTTGGCAAGGCGCACCGATGCCTCATTTCTCTCATCTATCCGGCAGTAAAGCTCTTCAAAGTCTGTGTTTTCGCGCGCGTAGTCTATGATGAAGCGGCACACCTCCGTAGCATAGCCTTGGTTCCATAATTCCGGCGCTATCATATAGCCAGTTCATCATGCTCAAGCCCTGCCCTGCCTATCAGCTTCCCTGTTTTCTTGGAAAATACAAGCCACATGCCATACTCGTAAAAGCCATACATGTTCTCTATATATGCTTTCTGGTATTCAAGCTCTGTCTCGTAGTCGTAAAGCGGTTCCACAAAGTCGGTCATGCCGGGCTTGTCATAGAGCTCATAGAGCGCAGGAAGGTCTGACAGGGACAACTCACGTATCAGACACCTGTCTGTCTCGCCGATGTCCCACGGGATGTGATTATACCGCCTGCGCACCCGCTCCAGATACTCAATATCAAGCTCCGCAAGGCTCTCGACTGCATAGCGCGTGCCGCACTGCGTTTCTCCTACTGATGCTATTCCGAGTGAGTCGGCTATTTGCTTCTGCTGCCTGTTTGATACTATCCAGATGTAGTCGGCGGGAGCTTTCGGTATTCTTAGATTTCCCGTATTAGCTTTCGCGGTGTTATCTGCAGATTCTTGTATCGTTGTTTTTTGGAAGTCATTAATTGATTCATCAGCCGGTAGCGCAACATACAGTTTTTCTTGCAGCTCTTCTGACATAGATACCTTGCCTACCACATTTCTCCACTGTGGCTTGAAGCTATCTCCATGATAGTAAAAAGAGGCAAGTTTTGCGCTTGCCTCATCAATAATTATTATCATTAAACTGTCTCCGGCTCCGGATAGTCCACTCCGAAGGTCTCAACTGTAACTGTCTTCATGACCTGAGCCTCAAGTGGTTTGTCCATGTAGTCTGTGCGCACCTCTGCGATCTTGTTTACCACATCCATGCCCTCGATTACCTTACCGAATGCCGCATACTCACCGTCGAGATGTGGTGCATCCTGATGCATGATGAAGAACTGACTGCCTGCTGAATCAGGTATCATGGTACGTGCCATTGAAAGTACACCGGCTGTGTGCTTTAAATCATTTTTGAAGCCGTTGTGTGTGAACTCTCCCTTGATTTCATAACCAGGACCGCCTGTGCCGTTTCCGTCCGGATCTCCGCCCTGGAGCATGAAGCCCTTGATTACACGGTGGAAGCATACTCCGTCATAGAAGTTGTGATTAATTAAGCTGATAAAGTTGTTTACTGTGTTTGGTGCAATTTCCGGATAAAGCTCCGCCTTGATTACATCGCCGTTTTCCATTGTGATTGTTACGATTGGATTCTGTGCCATTATTTTTCTCTCTTTCTTTTATAATATTATGAGGCTTGGAGAATATCCATTCCTCGCAATAATTAAATATCGAATTAATTTCTATCAGATTGATTTTACTTACTCAGAGCCTCGACTACCTTCGGAAACTCCATGAAGTGCGATGCCTTCACCAGTATGGTGTCGCCCTCCTTCACATATGAAAGGAGCTCCTGTGTCATGGTCTCCCTATCCTCGAAATAGTGGATGTCTACATCGGAAGATTTCTCTGCGGCTCCGGCTGCATATTCCTTTGCAAGCTCTCCTGCAGCAAAAAGTGTATGGATATGATTCTCTCCAACTGCTTCGCCTACCTCATGGTGCAGCTTTTTCTCATCGCTTCCAAGCTCGCCCATGTCGCCAAGCACTGCTATTGTCCTGCCCTTTGCATGCGAAAGCACCTCGATAGAGGATTTCATGGATACAGGGTTTGCATTGTAGCAGTCATCTATCACTGTCATGCCGTGTGTTTTGATAAATTGGTACGCCCTGCGATTGTCTCTGCTTTCTCAATTCCTGACTTTATCTCAGCTATTGTGAGGCCAAGCTGCAATCCGACAGCTGCCGCCGCCATGGCATTGTATACATTGTGCTCACCCGGGATGTGAATGTGTGCATCAAACTCACCCTCCGGAGTGACAAAATGAGCCTTCATGCCGTCGAAGCCCAGGTTTTCAATATTTGTGGTATATACTGATTTATGAACGCCTGAAGCTGATTCCTTGCCATAGTATATGGCAGGCTTTCCATTTACCGTCTGCACTGTGGTCAGCTTGTCGTCATCTGCATTCAGCACTGCGACCGCATCCGGCATCATATGCTCAAAGCACTCTGTCTTTGCTTTAAGCACACCATCCTGTCGCCCAAAAACTCCAGATGCAGTAGCCGATATTGGTGATGACCATGACATCCGGGCAAGACATAGTAGAAAGTCTGTGCATCTCGCCAAAATCAGATATGCCCATCTCAAGCACCGCTACCTGATGGCTTTCCCTGATTCCGAAAATGGTGAGTGGCAAGCCTATCTCGTTGTTAAAATTGCCTGCGGTCCTGTGAACGCTGTATTTCTGCTCAAGGACTGATGATATCATCTCCTTGGTGCTGGTCTTGCCGACACTTCCGGTGATGCCCACCACCTTGATATCAAGCTTTTTCTGTAAAATGCCGCGAGCTTTTTCATGGCATCGGTGGTTGATTCAACAAGCACATATGGGCCTGCCGGATCCTTAAGCTCATGCTCAGAGAGCACAATTGCCGCCCCCTGCTCAAACACAGTCGGAATGAATTTGTGTCCGTCCACCCTTTCTCCCTTTATCGGGATAAAAAGATAGCCCTCCTTCACCTGTCTGCTGTCTATGACTGCGCCTGTGATTGTCGTATCAAGCAGTGTCTCATCGCCTATGTATGTGCCTCGCAGGCCTTTGCGATATTTGCAAATGTAAGATTCTTCATGTACTTATCCGACATGTTACACCTCATATTTTTTCAAAGATATGTTAATCAGATGCTCACAGAGCTGATTAAAGCTCATACCGATAACCGCTGCCTCCTGTGGCAGAAGACTGGTCGGAGTCATGCCCGGCAGTGTGTTTGCCTCGAGGCAGAACATCTCATTTTTGTCATTGAGCAAAAAGTCTGAGCGTGAATATGTGTCAAGCCCGATAACGCGCGCAACCTCCTCTGCATAGTGCTGCATATCCTTTGTCACCTGCTCAGGAAGCTCGGCCGGACATGTCTCTACTGTACTGCCCGCCTTGTATTTATTCTTATAATCGTAGAAGCCCTCCTTCGGTGCAATCTCTATAATAGGAAGAGCCTTGCCCTCGATAACGCCGACAGAGAACTCCCTGCCCTGTACAAATTCCTCGATAACCAGCTCATTTTCCCACTTGAAGCATCGTCAAGTGCCGCCTTGAACTCTGCCGCATCCCTAACGATAGTGACACCGATGCTTGAACCGCCGCAGCATGGCTTTACAACGCATGGAAGTGTCAGGTCAAGCTTTGTGATATCGTCCTGTCTGGTCGCTCTTGTCATGGAAATACCCTTTGGAGTAGGGATACCGTTTGCAAGGAAGAACTGCTTTGATGTCTCCTTGTTCATGGCGATGGCTGAGCTTAAATAATCGCTGCCTGTATATTTGACACCGAAGAGGTCAAATGCTGCCTGTATCTTTCCGTTCTCTCCGTTTTCTCCGTGGAGAGCCATGAAAACAATGTCCGCCATCTGACACATTTTGATGACATTTGGTCCGAAGAAGCAAGGTGACTGGTCCTTTCTGGAAGCCTTTACCTTTGCGAGGTCAGGTGCCTCTGTCGGAATATCACTGACCTGCACGCTTATCTCGTCCGCGCGGTCAAATATACCTGTCAGGTCCTCCTCCCTGTCACTATATCCCATAAATACATCCAATAATATAACTTTGTGGCCGTTCTCTTTGAGTGCCTTAGCCACCATGCTTCCTGTCTTGAAGGAAACATCTCTCTCTGTGCTGAGCCTCCGGCAAGTACTACGATGTTCATTTTTGTCCTCTTTTCTTTGATTGGATTATCATGCTTTGGCTTAATTAAACACAATGCAATGCTTCTTTTTTAAAGCTATGAGTAATCAACATAATTTTTCCAAAATTATAACACCATTTGTGCAAAAAAGAAAGACCGGCTGCCCGGTCAAAAAAGAAATTCTCATCTTATTTTAAACTGTGTTAACTTCCAGCAGCTGTATCATTCTCATAAATACCATCCGCCCGTGCAAATCATCCTGTGAAAGTGATTCTCCGTACTTCAATACTAATAATCGGCACTGATAAAAATTCAGCTCAGGATTGCCAAAAAGCAAAATCCGCAAGGCTGCATTTTCCAGGTAATTGTGTATATTTCCCACCTCAATAAATATATCTACGATATCATCGAGGTTAATAAGTCCTTTCTGTTCATAGTACATTGTTCTCAAATATTTGTTCCCCTCCATCAACTATATTTTTCATAGAACTTCTTTTTGTCTTTCTTTTGAAATTTTTTCGTTTTTTACGAAATTTTTCTCTTTGTTTTTGTTGGTGGGTTAATTTTTCCATATAATATATCAATATTCTAGGCGCGTTATGTGCTGGTATTTTGAAGATTTCTATTAGAATTTTTAATATTGATAGGTGATTAGCAGTTTTCGACAAAATACGACATGGTTTTTGGTTTAATTTAGTTGGTTTTTGGTTTATATTGCGCTTTTCTCATAAGAATTTTTGGAATGATAAATTTGTACTATATTTTGAGGTATTTCTTCTAATTATTTCATTTTTTTTAAATTTAATCCAAATCATCTTGAAAGTAGAACAAATGTTCGGTATAATTGTTATAGGTGCTACCACACGTAGACGTGTAGATGGCGGTTCGCTTTTTGCGGGGAGTCTATAGCTCCGTTTACATAGATATGCTCTCATTTGGTCTTGGATATGCGATTGGTTCCAATGGCAGTAAGACCACAAAAAAATAACCGCCCCAGCCTGGAAACTGAACGGTTATTTTAACTAAGTAAATGATCAGGCGAACCGTTGTTATAGGTAGCACCTTTTTGTTATCTATATTGTAACATTCATTTCTAATCATGTCAAAATTATTTTCAAAGAAATTTTATATAAATGGTTAATATAAAAACCGCAGCCAACGGCTGCCGATTTTCGATGAAAGAAAGGTTAAATTATGATGAAAAATAAGAGTCTAACATTCCGGTTCGATAAGTCCGTATGTATTTCCTTTTCTCTTGTAGACTACATTTACTTCGTCATTCTCTGCATTTCTGAATACGAAGAAATCGTGTCCTGAGAGCTCCATCTGGATACATGCATCCTCAGGATACATAGGTTTCATACCAAATCTCTTGGTACGGACAATCTTGATTTCCTCGTCCTCTGCATCGTCTGCCTCCACGAAATCATCCTGGAATATCGCCGGTGCATACTTCTTTGCGGAAATCTTGGTTCTGTATTTGCGAAGCTGTCTCTCGATTACTTCCTCTACTAGGTCAATTGATACGTACATATCACTGCTGACCTGCTCTGAACGGATAACATGTCCCTTTGCCGGATAGTAACCTCAATTTTCTGTCTATCCTTTTCTACGCTGAGTGTAACGTATACGTCTGTGTCCGGTTTAAAAAACTTCTCAAGCTTTGACAGCTTCTCCTCTACTGCCTGCTTAAGCCCCTCTGTTAATTCGATGTTTCTTCCTGAAATTGTTATTCTCATGATGTCCAACCCCTTTATCGTTTATTTGATACGTTGTCTGTATCATGTAAATATTATACCATAAATTTCTTTTTCATCAATCATTTTTATGCATTTTATATAAAAAATCAAGATTTTATTTATGATCCAACGCGAAATTACTTGATTTCGCTATAATTAGGGATTTCATTAAGATAAAAAACATCAAGTCAGATGATTTTTTATACACTACTCAAGCTCCTCAAGCTGAGAGGAAAGCTCCTCCCACGCCTCCATATCTATAAGGATTTCTTCCTCGAGAGCATCTATTTCGTTCTGGATTTCCGTGAGCTTTGAGTAGCTTGACTGATACTCCGGCTTCATAAGCTCGGCCTTGAGCTCATCGAGCTTTGCCTCCTTGACCGCCAGGTCCTCCTCGGCCTTTTTGACCTTTTTTTGTATCTTTGAGCGCTCCTTGCCCGGGTTGTAATATGCCTTGCCGGTTGATGAGACAGCATGCCGCCTGTCGCGTTATTTGCATTGGTGCTTTCGCCCACATTACCTGCTGCAGCGGTTTGTGACGTGCTCCGGTTTGCATCACTGCCTGTCTGACTGCCGCCGTTCTGGCTTATCGCGCCGCCAAATATCGCATTGCCTCTGTATACATTTTTGCTCTCCGAAGCCTCCCTGTCGAGCTTTTCCTGATACTGCTCATAGCCAAACTGATAGAGATTGGTCGTACCATCCTCGAACACAAGCAGCTGTGTGGCTACCTTTTTCACAAAATATCTGTCGTGTGATACAAAAATCAGTGTGCCCTTGTAGTCCTTAAGCATGCTCTCCAGCGTTTCCTTGCCTACGATATCCATATGGTTAGTTGGCTCATCGAGCACGAGCACGTTCGGTCTGGTCTTTAAAATCTTACAAAGCGCCAGTCTGACCTTTTCTCCTCCGGAGAGCATATTTACGTTCTTGAACACGTCCTCCCCTGAAAAAAGGAAGGCTCCGAGTGCATTTCTGGCCTCGGTTTCCGTGAGATTCGGATACTCATCCCAGAAATCATCGAGCACAGTCTTGTTGCTTGTATACATGGCCATCTGCTGGTCGAAATATCCTATCTGCACGTTGGTTCCGAAGCGGTACTCGCCTGAAAGTGCAGGGATCTTACCCACGATAGTCTTTAAAAATGTCGATTTTCCAAGTCCATTTCCGCCGAGTATGCCAAGCTTTTCGCCCCTTTTCAAATCAAGCGACACTACGGAGAGCGGATAGTCATAGCCGATTGCAAGCTCTGATGTATAAAGCACATCGTTTCCGGTCTCCTTTTCGGGCTGGAAATTGGCATGGAAGGTCTTGTTGTCGTACTTGTCCGGTGCCTCGATAATCACCATGCGGTCGATAGCCTTCTGCTTTGACTGCGCCATAGCGGTCTTGGTCGGCTTGCCCTTGAAGCGCGTAACCATACGTTGCAAACGCTCTATCTCCTTCTGCTGGGCGATGTGATCCTTCATCTGCTTGTCGTAGTTTTCCTTTTTGCGGGCGATAAAATTGGTATAATTGCCGGATAGCGCCTTGCTGTGCCGTACTCTATCTCGTAGACCACATCGACCACATTGTCGAGAAACATACGGTCATGGGATACGACAACCACTGCCTTCGGGTACGACTTCAGATAGCCCTCAAGCCACTCAATCGTCGTGACATCGAGGTGGTTGGTCGGCTCGTCCAAAAGCAGTATGTCAGGCTTTGACAAAAGCAGCTTTATGAATGCTATCTTGGTCTGCTGACCTCCGGAAAAGTCACGGATTGGCTTTTTACGCTCATCATCTGAGAAGCCGAACTTGCGGATCATGACCTCATATTCCTTCTCATAATAGTAGCCGCCATCATCCTTGAAGGCTTCCTCCATCGCGGTATATCTGGCTACCTTTTCATCGGAATAATCATGCTCGAGCTCTGCAGCCGCGCGCGCAAGCTCTGCCTTTCGCTCGTCCATTTTCACGAAGCATTTGCGCACCTCCTGCTCGAGTGTCACATCAGGATCATCAAACGCAATCTGCTTCAGATACCCTATCTCCGGGTTTCCTGCCTTTGCAATAAAGGCGCTCTCATCGCTGTCGAGCTTTTCCATCTCAACCTCGCCTGAAATGAGCTTTAAAAGTGTTGTCTTGCCACAGCCGTTTCTGCCGACTATCGCTATCTTTTCTGTGTTTCTGATTTCAAAATCTATACTATGCAAAATGACGTCGTCGCCAAATGCGACAGCGCCATTACTTATCTGGTAGAGCATATACTATCCTTTCATGCTTATGCCTGCTGCTTAATTGTTAGCCATAATGTAGTTGACAAACTGTGTTGCAGTACGTCCCGAAATGCCACCGTGGCTGAGCTCCCACTTGTTTGCCTCCCTGCACAGCTCCTCGTCTGAAAGCGTGCAGCCGCTCTTTCTCGCAAGCTCTGTTACGATGTTGAAGAACTCCTTCTGCGATGGCTTTGAGTAGCTGATTGTCACACCAAAACGGTTTACAAGTGACAGCTTCTCCTCAACTGTATCTGAGTGGTGCTTGTCATTGCTGTTGTCCTGGTCATTACGGTCATTCCATGTCTCCTTGATCAGGTGACGGCGGTTAGAGGTTGCATAAATCAGTATGTTGTCAGGCTTTGTCTCCACGCCACCCTCGATAACTGCCTTTAGGAACTTGTACTCAATCTCATGCTCCTCGAATGAGAGGTCATCCATATATATGATAAATCTGTAGTTTCTGTTTTTGATTGCTGCGATAATCTTTGACAGATATTTAAACTGATGCTTGTATATCTCAATCATGCGCAGTCCGTCATCATAATACTGATTGACAATGGCCTTGATGCTTGTTGATTTTCCGGTTCCGCTGTCTCCGAAAAGCAACACATTGTTGGCCTTTTTTCCCTGTACAAACGCTTCTGTATTGTCTGTGAGCTTTTTCTTCTGGATTTCATAGCCGATCAGGTCATCGAGCATGACCGCATCCATATTGTTGATTGGCATGAAGGAGAAGCCACCGTCCAGATGCTCCTCAATCCTGAATGCCTTGTTTAGACCAAACATGCCGACTCCGTATGCCTTGTAAAAGCCTGTTACCACATCAAAGAACTCCTGCTCATCCTTAGCTGCCTCAAGCTTCTTGCTCAGCGCCCTTACTTTCTCGCTGACATTGTGATTGTACATAAGGTCCTTTTTCACAATGGCTTATAATTGCTAATCTGTGTGAAGCAGTCGATTCCGAGTGCTGACTCGATTGGCTTGAAATCATAATCAAAAAGCTTCTTAAAAATCCTGAAATCGTTTGCCACAAGCCCATTTACGCTGCCATCGCTTGCTCCGACCTTCTCACAGGTGATGGAAAACGGATTCTCGCTCATCATAAGGAAGAAAGTGAGATAGTTGTGCCACAGATTGTCATCAAAACCATAGTCTGTCGCTACCTTTAAGATTCTCTTGACCTGTGTATTGATGTCGCGCACAAGCTCTGTCTTGTTGTACTCGCCCACCTCAAACTGCTCAAAGAGCTGGCCCAATTTATAAAGTATCTCATCCTGAGATAAATCTCCGTACATAAGTAATTTTGATATTTCCTGATACATGGCTGTTCCTCCTGGTTTTGCCTTGTTTTCGCTGCTAACAAATTATTATAAACACTGCGCCACGATTTTGCAAGAGCTTGTGTGCTTGGTATGGCGCAGGAGACGCAAAAAGGCGGAGCTAAAACTCCACCTTTATTGTTGTGCCACGTCCCACCTCGCTGTCGAGCGTAAGCCCTGCATCATGCAGCTGCACTATATGCTTTACTATCGCAAGCCCTAGGCCTGTGCCGCCGGTCTCCTTCGAGCGGCTCTTGTCCACTCTGTAGAAGCGCTCAAAGACGCGCTCCTGCTGATCCTTTGGGATGCCTATGCCGTTGTCCTCGACCGTGAGAACTGTCTTGCCACCGAGCTTGTGTACCGTCACATTTACGGTGCCACCCTCATTGTTGTAGCGGATAGCATTCTGGCAGAGATTCTCAACGAGCTCAGTGAGAAGCTGCCTGTTGCCTCGTACCATACAGTCAGTGCCGTCAAAATTGAGTGCTACTTTTCTCTGCTCGGCATTCACCTGTAGATTTTCCATGCAGTCCTTGACCAGACCGTACAGATCAAGCTGCTCAAAGCCCTGCTGCGCCTCGCTGGAATCTAGCTCCGAGAGCTTTATGATATCATTGATTAAGGAAAGCAGGCGCTGTGCATTTCTTCTGATTTCAGTTGCAAAATGAATCTGCTGCTCCTTTTCGACCATGCCGTTTTCTATGAGTCTGCATAGCCGGAGATGGCTGTAAGCGGAGTCTTTAGCTCGTGTGACACATTGGCTGTGAAGTCCTGTCTGCTCTTTGCCGCGGCAAGTACGCCCTCATGCTGTATCCTTATCGCATTCATGAACGGCACGAGCTCCTTGTATTCTGTCTTTTTCTGGATGACAGAGGCCTGCTCCAGGTTGCCTGCGAGTGTCTCGATTGGCTTCATGAGCTTTCTGGTCAGGCTCTTGGCGAGAACCACACATATTCCTACTATGATAACCGTCACTATAAGCATGGCAGGTATACTGCTTGCAAACATGTTCCAGATACTTCTCGCTGCAATGGAGACACGCAGTACCGTTCCATCATTGAGCTTTATGGCATGATAGAAGGTATTGCTGTTCATGGTAGCTGATGTTCTCACGCTGTCTCCCGTACCTTTATCAAATGCTGATTCAACTTCCGGTCTATCGCCATGATTTTCAAGTTTTTTCACATCATTTTGATTGTCATACAGCACTGTGCCGTCCTTGTCAACCCAGGTGACACGAATACCCTCCACGTCAATCTGCGGGATTTCATTTATATCCTGTTTTAGTATTCCGGTGCTTTCTATTGTCTCTGCCATGACCTGCAGGTCTTCCTTTACCTGCTTCTGAAAGAAGTAATAGTTGATTACTGTCATGGAAACCATAGTGGCAATTGCTACAAAAAGTGCTGTTGCTACCAGATAGTAATTAATCTTCTTTTTCATGCTGTACGCTCCGCTTATGTATATTAGAAATCATTATAACAGCTATTATTCTATAACATAGCCCACATTTCTGACTGTCTTTATCCTGCTGCCATAGTCACCCAGCTTGTGGCGGAGTGTCTTTATGTGCATGTCCACTGTACGTGTCTCGCCCTCAAAGTCAGTATCCCAGACGCTTCTCATGATGACCTCCCTGGTCATGACTATGCCCTGACTGCCCATCAGAAGCCTTAAAAGCTCGTACTCCTTATATGTAAGGTCAACCGGCTCATTGTTCACTGTAACCACATGGCGCTCATGTCGATCACCAGGTCATCCAGCTTTAAAAGCTTCGGCTCCTCCTTCGCTGTTCTCCTGAGCAGTGCCTTTACTCTTGTGATAAGCTCCATGATTGAGAAAGGCTTTTTGATGTAATCATCTGCGCCTCCGTCAAGCCCTTTTATCATATCCATCTCTGTGGTCTTGGCTGTGACCATTATAATAGGAATATCCTGTGTGGCCGGACGTTTTCTGAGCTTTCTCACGATATCGTAGCCACTCTCATCCGGAAGCATCACATCAAGCAGTATGAGATCCGGTACGAGCTCATCCAGCTTCTTGTAAAATTCCTTTGCGTTTTCAAATGCACTGACGATGTAATTACTGTTTTTTAAAGCAATAGTCTCTATTTCACGTATGCTCTCGTCGTCCTCTACAATATAAATAAGTGCCATAGCTTTCTCCATTTCAAAAATCTTATGTAAAATTTTTACCTGCTTTTTACTTTCGATTATACATTACTAATGTAAAACAGACGATGGTTTTATGTAAAATTTATGTAAAATCCATCGTCTATATCAATTTTGTCTGTATATAACTATGATTTAATTTTTCAGCATAAAGATTAAATCATGATTTGCGAACCTTGTCATCAAGCGCAAACTCAACCCACTCAGCAATATTTGTCGCATGGTCTCCGATACGCTCAAAGTATTTTGCAACCATGAGAAGATCCTCTGCCTGCTCACCATCCTCCGGATGCTCCCTGATGAAATCAATAAGCTCAGCCTTTACCTTATCAAAAAGCTCATCAACCACATCATCCTGCTTCATCACTATGTGAGCCTTGTCATTGTTCTTCTCAACATATGCCTCGATTGCCCTGATAAGCATAAGCATTGTCTCTGAAGCCATGCTCTTGACATGCTCTATATTGACCCTGTATGGCTTGTCACTGCTCATCAAAATGGTCATCTCGCTGATATCGGCTGCGTGGTCTCCTATACGCTCCATATCAGTAACCATCTTCATCGCTGCAGAAATTGTTCTGAGGTCTCTTGCTACAGGCTGCTGCTGCATGAGCAGATTAAAGCACAGGCTCTCTATCTTTTTCTGCTCTCTGTCTATCTCTGAATCGCCCTCCATGATGGCTTTGGCGCTATCGGCATCCTGATGTATAAATGCTCGATTGCTTTCTGGATTGACTCCTCAATCATGCTTCCCATGTGCATCATTTCTTCATTCAGCTTCTTAAGCTGCTCGTCGAATTTCGATCTCATTAACCAAACCTCCCTGTGATGTAATCCTCTGTTCTCTTGTCCTGTGGATATGAGAAAATTGTCTTTGTGTCACCAAACTCAACCATATCTCCCACAAGGAAGAAGGCTGTATCGTCTGACACACGCACTGCCTGCTGCATATTATGTGTTACAACCACAACTGTGTACTTTTTCTTTAAATCCTCCATGAGCTCCTCTATCTTTGAAGTAGAGATAGGGTCAAGCGCTGATGTTGGCTCATCCATCAAAAGCACCTCTGGCTGTACGGCAAGCGCTCTCGCAATACACAGTCTCTGCTGCTGTCCACCCGAAAGTCCCATAGCTGATTTCTTTAATCTATCTTTAACTTCATTGAATATCGCAGCACCCTGAAGACTTTCCTCAACTATCTGGTCGAGTGCCTTTTTATCCTTGATGCCATGCACTCTCGGCCATATGCGATATTGTCATATATGCTCATCGGGAACGGATTTGGCTGCTGGAAAACCATGCCGACCTTTTTGCGAAGTACGGTTGTATCGACTGATGGTGCATATATATTCTCACCATCTATCTCTATGCTTCCCTCGATTCTGACGTTGTCAACCAGATCATTCATTCTGTTGATACACTTTAAAAATGTAGACTTACCACATCCTGACGGTCCGATCAGCGCTGTCACGCTGTTTTCTTTTATGTCCATATTGACACCATGCAGTGCATGATTCTGGCCATAATACAGATTCAGGTCGCGAACCTGAATTTTGATTTTTTTCTCCATTTGTATCTCCTGCAACATGTAATAAATTTCTTGTCTTCGAGAATACATTATATGGATGCTTTGTAAAATGCTCTATCAGATGTATGTAAAATCTATGTCAAATTTATGGTCTCTTTAATAATCAGAAGCTCATCCATTATCCTGTCTGCATCAATATTGGAGTAATTGATAATAAACTGATGCCTGTCCTCCTTTGGCTTACTCAGGTTGAAATGGGTAATCGCCTGAAGCTTTATACCTTTTTTCAATAGCAGCTCTTCAACTGTTTTGTCCGGAAGGTTTGTGGCAAACTGTATGATAAAATGCAATCCGGAGTCATTTTCTATTACCCTGCATTCCTTTTCGGGGAAGCAGCCTTTTATGGACGAAAGCACGCTCTGGCGCTTTCTGCCGTAGTGCAGTCTCATCCTGTTTATGTGCTTTTCAAAATAGCCCTCGCTGATAAATCGTGCCAGCGTGTACTGCTCGAAGGTGGATACCGTACATGAGTAAAATGAAAGCCTCCTGTAAAACTCATTTGCCAGATGCTCCGGCAGCACCATGTAGCTGATTCGGATGGTGGATGTGAGAGATTTTGAAAATGTATTTATATAGATGACCTTTTCACACGCATCTATCGAAGGATGGGCGGTATCGGGTGTCCGTTCATGCGAAACTCACTGTCGTAATCATCCTCTATGATGTATCTGTCGTTGCTCTCGTTGGCCCATGCCAAAAGCTCATAGCGGCGGTTCACAGGCATCGTGATTCCTGTCGGGAATGGTGTGTCGGGCTGATATGTGCTATCTGCGCGTTCGCTTTCTTTATAAGCTCCACGCTGATACCCTGCTCATCCATCTGCACCGGCAGGCATTTTGCATTGTTGCACTCGTATATCTGGCTGATTTTCTTATAGCCGGATCCTCCACGCAGTATACCTTGTCCGTACCCAAAAGCTTCACAAGCAGTCCGTACAGATACTCTGTTCCCGCTCCGACTATTATCTGGTCCGGGTCCACATTCATACCGCGAAACGACGACAGATGGCTTGCTATCGCTTCACGAAGCTCCCTCACTCCGCCACACGGCGACACCGACAAAAGCTCCTGCTCCCTAAGGGAAATCGTCTCTCGCATGAGCTTTGCCCATATGGAAAACGGAAAGTTACCCGAGTCTGTCCTGTTTGATGAGAAGTCAAATATGCTTTCATCCTGCTCAGGCGGCAGCTTTATGCTAAGCTCCTTATGCACCGGTGCCTTGATTACCCTGATATCTGACACATCGGCTATGAAATAGCCCTTCTTGGGCCTTGCAAACATATAGCCCTCTCCTATCAACTGGTCATATGCATTTTCAACCGTAATGGTACTAACCCCCAGATTCTTGGCGAGGGTACGTTTTGATGGCATTTTCTCCCCGGAGCTTAATTTTCCCTGTGATATATCGTTTTTGATGCACTCATACAGGCATTTGTAGAGTGGACCGTCTGTTTTTGTGAGGTCGTAGGTCAGCATCTGATTCACCGCTTTCTGGCATTTATATTTTCCTTATTTTGAATATTTTAATATTACCAGATGTAGCGTAATATTGCAACCATGATATGTGGCTGGTGTGAACAATGCAAAAAACAAAAGGAGATTTAACAAATGGAAAACAATAAGAATACTCAATACGAACTCAACAAAGGGCTTGCGCAGATGCTCAAGGGCGGTGTCATCATGGATGTCACGACTCCGGAGCAGGCCAGGATTGCCGAGGCTGCCGGTGCATGTGCTGTCATGGCGCTTGAGAGAATCCCTGCTGATATCAGAGCCGCAGGCGGTGTTTCAAGAATGAGCGATCCTAAGATGATTAAGGGCATTCAGGAGGCTGTCAGCATCCCCGTCATGGCAAAGTGCCGTATCGGTCACTTCGTGGAGGCTCAGATACTTGAGGCTATCGAGATTGACTACATTGATGAGTCTGAGGTGCTTTCACCTGCTGATGATGTGTACCATATCAACAAGAGAGATTTCAAGGTGCCTTTCGTATGTGGTGCAAGAGATCTCGGTGAGGCTCTCCGCCGTATCAACGAGGGAGCTTCCATGATCCGTACAAAGGGTGAGCCCGGTACAGGTGATATCGTGCAGGCTGTCAGACATATGAGAAAGATGAATTCTGAGATTGCAAAACTTACTTCCATGCGTGAAGATGAGCTTTTCGAGGCAGCTAAAAATCTTCAGGTGCCTTTCGAGCTGGTTAAGTTTGTTCACGATAACGGCAAGCTTCCGGTTGTAAACTTTGCGGCCGGTGGTGTGGCTACTCCGGCTGATGCGGCTCTTATGATGCAGCTCGGTGCTGAGGGTGTGTTCGTCGGTTCAGGTATCTTCAAATCAGGCGATCCTGCCAAGAGAGCTGCCGCTATCGTAAAAGCTGTGACAAACTTTACTGATGCAAAGCTCATCGCAGAGCTTTCTGAGGATCTCGGTGAGGCTATGGTCGGAATCAACGAGAGCGAGATTAAAATAATCATGGAGAAAAGAGGCAAATAAAATGAAATCAGGACTTAAGATTGGTGTTTTAGCTGTTCAGGGAGCGTTTATTGAGCACAAGCGCATGCTTGAATCTTTAGGCTGTGAGTGTGTTGAGCTGCGCAAAAAATCAGATATCTGTGATATAGACGGACTCGTGCTGCCGGGCGGTGAGAGCACTGTGCAGGGCAAGCTGCTACGTGAGCTTGATATGTTTGATGAGCTTAAGGGAAGAATCGCAAACGGGCTTCCGGTGCTTGCAACCTGCGCCGGTCTTATCCTTTTAGCTTCACATATCAGCAACGATGACAACGTATATTTCGGCACTTTGCCTGTCACTGTTAAAAGAAATGCCTACGGCAGACAGCTTGGAAGCTTTAAGGCTACAGCAAGGTTTGACAATAGCTTTGACTTTACCATGACATTTATCAGAGCACCTTACGTGGAAGCTATTGACGACTCCACCAAAAATGATGTACATGTGCTCGCCAAGTATGACGGCAAAATTGTCGGTGTGCAGTATAAGAACCAGATTGGGCTGGCTTTTCATCCGGAGCTTGATGATGATACACGGATTCATGAGAGGTTTTTGGAGATGATATCGGGAAATTAAATCACGTCTATATTATTGAATGGCTATATGTGATATTACACATCTAATATGAAACATGTGATATAGAACATAGATGGAAAACATAATAATATTACGCTTACACAATTGAAATGTTTGCGTGTAAAGGCCGGGGCAGATGCCCCGGATTTTTATGCCGACTTTTTGTGGTAAAATATAAAATGCATTTTTTTTAATATATGGTATAATAAAATAGTAGAGTGAAGATTATTTTTTAAGGAGGGGTTGCATATGCCAAAAGCTATGTATAATCTTATTGGACAATACATTGAAGAAATCAAAAAAATTTATGGTTCACATGTCAGACAGATTATTTTATATGGTTCATATGCCAGAGGCGATTTCAGACCCGACTCAGATATAGATATTATGATTCTGGTTGATATGTCAGATATTGATCTTAAATCTTATGGTGAGAAGCTTTCCTATATGACATATGACTTTAATCTGGATCATGACATTGACATAAAACCAATTGCCAAAAGTGAAGAGATTTTTAATAAGTGGGTAGTAAATTATCCATTTTATTCAAATATTCATAAAGAGGGGGTTATACTATATGGAGCAGCATGATGTAGAAATTGGTACAAGAAGAGATCTTGTTCTATATAGAATTGAAACCTCAAAGAATGACTTAAAATCCGGGGCAGATGCCCCGGATTTTGTTGTTTCTTATGTCGTATAAGTTCAATATATAATATAATTTTAAAAAACCTAAAACTCCAAAGTCACCTTAAAAAGATCGCCATCCACAGTCAGCTCCAAAGTACCATTCATGAGCTTCATGAGACTTTCTGCAATAGACAGTCCAAGTCCACTGCCCTCGGTGTTTCGCGAGCTGTCTCCTCTGACAAAACGCTCCTTAAGCTCATCGCTTGAAATATTAAGCGGTGTAGCTGATACATTCTTGAAGGTTATGATGGCTCCACTGTCCTTTGGAATGATGTCAATATACACTCTCGTACCCGGCTGGGCGTATTTGTTGATGTTGTTCATCAGATTATCAAACACTCTCCACAGATGTCGTCCATCTGCCTGAATCATAACAGGCGTAACGTCATTTTTGATAATTAAATCAAGATGATTTTTCTCGAATTTTTCTTTGTATTCTCCGGCTACCTGTGACAGCATAACAGCCGCATCCAGTTCCTCCAGTTCTACATTTATGCTGCCGGTAGATGCCTTTGAAGCCTCAAGTAAATCCTGAATTAATTTTTTCAAACGTGATGACTGTCTGTCGAGAACGTCAAGATATTCGCGTACCTTCTCGTTATCTATGTCCTCCTTCTGCAACAGGTCCACATAATTGATAATGGAAGTGAGCGGTGTCTTGATATCATGCGACACATTTGTGATGAGCTCCGTCCTGAAGCGCTCGCTCTTCATTTTTTCAGAGACCGCCGCCTCTATTCCATTGCTCACATTATTCAAATCCTCACCATGCTTTCTGAAAAACAGCATAAGCCTTGATGTATCAACCGGCTGTGAAAAATCACCGTTTGCTATTGCCTTTGCGGCGCATCTTATCCTGTCATACTGCATGATGAATGTGATAAGCAGCGCAAGCTCTATAATCTTTACAATGAAGCCAAAACCTATAAGCTCAAGCAGACATAAAAGGCCGAATGCCAGCATACTGATCAGAAACAGCGGTACATTTCTTTCTATCCATGAAAAGCCGTATCTGATTGGAGCAAATACCATCCTGCATAGCTTTTTGACAGGCTTTAAGAAAAATCTAACAACATAGTAGCACAGTGTATGCTTCCAGAACTCATGTGCCCTGATTCTTACGTATGTTGTCAGGATTGCTTCAAGCGAAACCATGGTTGCCGCCAGACAAATGAGTGCCACCACCGGAAGCTGCTTTATAAGTAAAAAGCCCGCCGGAAATACCATAAAGTCTGCAAACATTGTCACTCCAAGCATCACCTCATACGGCAGCCTGTCATATAATCGTAATTTAATTTCTTCCGAATCCTCACGTTTTCCGGCAACTGTCAGCAGATACCCCGCTGTAATCACAAAACCAAGTATAAATATGACAAACAATACACTCAAATGAGCCTCTGTAAATTCCATGACGTCAAGTAAGCTGTCTGCCTGATTGAAGTAATCGCCCTTTTCCTGAAGCTGCTGCGGAAGCTTTGCATACACATAATAGTACTCAGGCTTATCTTCCGTTTGGGTGTATGGATAGTACACAATTCCGGTATCCGATATATTAAAGGTATCCGGTAAAAGCTCATAGCTCTCATTCACCTGCTCCACCACTTTATGATTTCGTAGCTGTCATAATAAATATCCTCATCATAATCGTAGTAAGAGCCGTCACTATCAAAGCGCGAATCGCCGTCATCACTCAGATTCATGCCACACTTTATATGATTTCCTTTTCATCATAGCACTTTACATTTTTCCACTCGGCAAAGCTGTAATATCGAGTGACTGGCCTGTAAACATCTCCTCGTAGGCAAAGTAATTATTTCCATTCTCATCGGTTTTCTCAACTGCCTTATATAAGCCAAGCGAGCTGTTATCGTTAGAGCCTGTCATCACCCTCACCTTTGGAATGACATAAGCGGTACCATCATTCAGGCACAGATAAAAGAGCCCATTTGTCTTGGAATACATGATTGAGCTGATTCTCTCACTGTTCATATTGTTTGATGCATCGTCTGACTCTTCATAGCTGCCGCTCATTGCATCCCACAGATATGATAGCCTGTTCCACTTTAAGTTCTTTGCCTTGTAGCTAAAAATATAATCCGGATTTGATATTTCATCCACACTTGAATACACCTTTGCTGCATCAGATTTTACATCTACCTTGTCCTCTGATGTTTCATTACTCTTTACCACTGCGGCCTGCAGATTGGTATCGTCCATCATCTGCGAAAATGCATTGTCATCACCGGATTCATAATTGTACACCATCTGTCTGCTATAGGCTCCTGCAATATTCGCATGAATTTCATCCCTTAGCTGTGCTGTACTTTCATAATTGTTTGTATACACTGCAACTATCGTTGTTACAACAAGCCCTGCCGCCATGACCGAGCACACTATAAATGCCGCAAGCTTAAGCCACAGATTCCTTGATATTTTTTTCATATCATTCACCTTCCATTTTATAGTGCTTCACTTGACAAACTTTATCAAGCATGCACCTATTCAGCGTCAATTTTGTATCCGCGACCCCAGATGACCTTTAAGTATCTTGGCTCAGCCGGATTTATCTCAACCTTTTCTCTGAGATGGCGGATATGTACCGCCACCGTGTTTTCTGTCCCATACGGCTCATCCTTCCAGACCTTTGCATATATCTGATTCGGCGAATACACCTCGCCGGATGCTCCATGAGAAGCTTCAAAATATCGTACTCTGTACGTGTGAGATTTGCTGCCTCGCCATCAACTGTCACTGTCTTTGATTTATCATCGAGCTCAATGCCGCCGATTACCAGCTTTCCTGCGCTTGTATTGCCTGCGCCAAGAAGCATGTATCTCCTGATCTGCGACTTCACCCTCGCCTGCAGCTCTACCGGGTTAAACGGTTTCGTCACATAGTCGTCTGCTCCGACCGTGAGCCCGAGTACCTTGTCAGTGTCCTCACTTTTGGCAGTGAGCAGTATGACCGGCACATTAGAGATTTTTCTGATTTCCACCATCGCCTCTATGCCGTCCATGACAGGCATCATGATATCCATCAGGACAAGATGCACATCATTGTGTTTTACTATATCGAGCGCCTCCAGCCCGTTTCGCGCCGGGATTACCTCGTAGCCATCGCTGGTCAAATAAATGCTGATTGCTGATACAATGTCTTTCTCATCATCACATACTAATACTTTATACATAATTGCCTCCGGAAGTTTTATGTTGCTCTTATTGTATCAATTGTAACATTAAAATCCAATTATGTAACATATTAAGATTTGTTTAAGAAATATAACTTTAACTTGGGATTTACTTCTATCCGGGTTACTGATATATTTATATTATGATTAAAGGGTATATCTGATTAATCATGAGGGGCAAAATACATTTTGACCCTCATATCATTAAGAAAAGGAGTTTTCACCATGAATACTTATGGAAATGCGTCCGAAGGACTGCGAAAAATGTTTATTGCACAGGTCTGCCTTTATCATATGCAGCGTGCTGTCTGTCATTCCGATCATCAATCTGCTGGCAACTGTTGCTCGGTTGTCCTATCAATCATTTATCTGGTAGGACTTTATAATGACGGAAAAGACACAAACGGATGTGCCAATGCGTTTGTGCTCAGTATCATCTCACTTGTATGCAATATAATATCGAGTCTTACATCATTTAACGTTCTTTTTGCGATGCTGTTTTCTGTTGCAGCAGCCGTTCTTACATTTATGGTAACTTATCAGGTGTGTACGTCTGTAAGTGATGTGGTCGGAAGCCGTGTACACAGCGATATCGCAAGCCTTGGAAAAAGCACATGGATTGTATTTTTATTAAATGTAGTTGTTGCTATAGTGGCTATAGTGATCCCATTTGCGGATGTTATCATAGTGGGAATGAGTGTTGTCTCTACAATGGTGCAGATCATTGTACAGCTTTTCTATGCGACATTCCTAAGCAGGAGTTCTGTGCAGAAAATCTGCAGCTGTTCTGGAAATATGGTGCTGAAAAAGAGTCTTCTGGTGCCGGAATCTTTATCAGATGTGGTAACATAAGCTAGAACCTCACTTGAGCCAAACAAATTAGTCAGTATGCGTCTTACACCAATATAATAGCCATTGATTTTTTCATCTGACAGTGTGGAATCATCATCTGCTGATAAACGTTTTCCGTGTTTTGCCGGTCTGCCTTTCCTTCCAGTTGGTGCAGGAGCAAGATCATAAATAACAGAATCTGCTCTGGCATTTCCAATGAGATCAAGGTTTGGATACTCTTCAACAATGGATACAAGATTCTGCTTTGTATACCAGCTGTCACAAAGTATGATAACATTTTTCTGAGCAGAAAATTCAGGCATTACCTGACGCACCATGGATGCAGCAAGCTCAAGTTTTGATTCTTTTTTCTGCCACATGCGGTATCCTAGCGGCACCGCAAGATATGATATTTTATCATGATTCCACACGGGCACACATAACATCAGACTTACAAAACAGTGTCCATTAAGATAATTACAGCCATTATGCGCTGCATGATCAAACAACTTTGATGCATTTTCAAATTTTGTACCAAATTTGGAGATCATTGTATCATCAATGCAAAGAAACACCGGCTGTGATTTAAGCTGTTCCGAAATAAGGTGCAGTGCTATTTTGGCAGTTACATTCATAAATCTTGAATAATCAGCTTTGGCATAAGAGCAGGCATGATAAAAAGTATTTAGGGATTTTTCTGTTATCCCGGCAAGGAAATGCTGGTACAGGAATCTTATTGAATGAGCTGATTCTAATGCGAGTATTGAAAGTACCAGTAAAAATAATGTTTCTGCCGTAGGAACAGAAAAAGTTTCAAAATATGCTAAAAAATATTTATGAAGTCTACCAATTAATGAGTTTTCGTTATATAATGTCTTTGTCGTACAGGGTCACTTTCCTTTGTAATGTTTTTGTGCAAACTCATTATACATCAGAAAGCCCTGTACGATTTCTTTTTTATGAAAAAGTTGTAAAGTGGTGTTTAAAGTTATTAAGTCCTGTAAAAATGCTTTCTTTAGAGACACGCAGACATCCTGTTAAAATAGCAAACTGTAAACTATCATTTGACTTTAATGCTTGACCGAACATCCCCCTGATTAATGAAACCATTTCTTTATAATATCCATTCAAAAAAGCCTTATCCAGAGGAACATCATATTCATCAATAAGTATTATAACCTTCTATCCAAAATGCTTATATAACAACTGTGATAAAACATGTACGCTCGATATAAGCTGGTTTTCATCCATTGTATTCATTCCGTTATGCAATGCAATTATTGATTTATATCGTCTGATTTCATTTTCTGAGAGTCTTTCGCTTTGAGCTAAGAAATCAAATCTTTCCGCTTCCAGACCTATTAACTCGGTTAATCTGTATTTGGCATCTTCAAAGCATAATCCATCTACGCCTTTAAGTGTAAGGCAGATTACAGGGTATTTTCCCATATATTCTTCACACAGTTCTTTATTTTTGGAAATATATAATCTGTCAAACAGTGATGCATCCGTGCCGATCTCAAAAAACTCTTCAACATGCTCATATTTAGTGTCTTACCAAAACGACGAGGACGGGTAAATAAATTGACTTTGCCCCAATTTAGTAAGACCTGTTCTATAAGCCCTGTCTTATCTATATAGTAAAATCCCTGTTTTCTGATATCTCTAAAATTTTCAATCCCTACCGGTGTTTTCTTTACCATTGCCATAAATGCCTCCGAAAAATCAGTTATACTATCTGCATATAGTATAACTGATTAACCCGGCAAATACAATTTATAAAACGTCTATCATTTGGAATAGTTTTTCGGTCTCCATCCCGACTACTGGAACAAGTTTTATGGCTTTGTTACGACCATATAAAAGTTTTCTCCATTCTATAGCTAATATAATACGCTTTTATTGTACTTATCAAATAATATTTATAAGATTTGAAAACATCTTAATCAATTTCACAGCTTTTACAACTTCCATTTTGTGGAAGGACTCACCTTAAAATATATACTACTATGTTTACTTCTAGAGTCAATAAAATTTTTAATTTCTTTTTATTTTTTCCTAAAGATATTAAGATTATTTTTTTATATTTCTGTAATTGAACAACTATTTGATACCCATCCGAATTCAACTTTTTTTGTGGTATAATATTCAGCATTACCAGTAAAACATTTGTAATATAAACAAAAAAGCCACATACCAATTTATATCTATATACTATAAAACACCCAAACGAAGACAACCACATATTCATTGCAATACCGCCGAGCAAAAAACATATTTTATTATTTATAGGCACATTCCCCCAAAACACTCTTGTATAATATTTAAATCCATATTTTATTTTTCTAATTCCAATTTCTGCAACGAATCCTCCGTAACCAGTAGCAATAACGGCATGCGATAATTCATGTAATAAAATTGATACAATCAAAATAGGTAATTCAATAAATATTACAGGCCAAAAGTCTTTTTTTTGAAAAGGATAGATCCATTTAGGAAACAAAACCGCCAATACTATAAATAAAATGAATGACGATATAATCGAAACAGTAATAAGCCAAGAAGGTAGATGTATATGTGAGAGAATTTGATTCGGAAATATTGCAAATAATACATCATTAGGCGATGTCTTTATTTCGTTGGAATTTACCTTGTGTGTTTCCTTATTTAGCAAAGAATGCGTTTGCCTGTCAAAAATCATTTCTCCAAATGGCGTTTTATAGTGTTCGTATCGACTAAAAATTTTACTCATTGTTCAATCCTTTAATTCTATAAAATATAGCAAATACCAAAGACAAAACCAAGAAATTTATTAATAGTATTAACCAGCTATTTACACTGTTCTCTAACTCCCAGGTGACAAACATCTGTCTGACATAATAGGAATAAATGCCTTTAGCAATTTTTTCAAGTTCGCTGTTCATAGCTGAGAACATCGGCAGCAAACCAATTATCATAGAAACAGGTGCTGTAATAGGTCCAACACTCATTTGATTTTTTGACAAAATTGCAAGAATAGAACCAATTAACAAAGATAGAATAATGCCAATTATTGACGAAACGATAAAAGTCACTATTTCCTTTGCATTAAACGGAATAATAAATAGAAAAACACAATTACTAATCAAAGCCAGAAGAAAAACGCAGAATCCTACACCTATTAAATATTCCCATGCTTTAACGTTTGACATTATCAGCATCCTAAGTGTTTTCTTTTCTTTTCCTCAGAAACAATACTTGACATAAATATAATAGGTACCATTACAGTATTCATCGTCATAAATGATGGCAAAATAAAGTCCAGCTCTACTTCAGATACTATTTCTTTAAATACAAGTGCTAATATCGGAAACATAAAAAATACCACAAGAACAAGTCTATTTTTCAATGAATCCTTAATTTGTTTAATGAAGATAGCACAAATGTGGTTAATTGTTTTCATCTTAAATCTCTCCCTGTCAGTTCAATAAATACTTCTTCCAAATTCGGTTCATTTGAATGGATACTGCGTATTTTATTATTAGTATCAAGTACAGTTTGTAATACTGTAAGCAGATCGTGTGAATCTACCATATATTTTTCACCATTGGTCATCTCAATATTAACTTCGCATTTTTTTCTATGATGTAAGCAGATGTCCTCTGGTGTACCTTCTTCAACTATATTTCCTTCGTTCAGAAGAGCAAGATGATCACACATCTTTTGAGCCTCATTCATATTATGTGTTGTTAAAAAAATTGTAGTTCCACTTTCTTTTAACGTTTCATCATCGAATGAATTTGCAATGTAGTAGCTGGATCCAGACCACTGGTAGGTTCATCTAAAAATACTATTTTAGGAGAATGTAAAATAGCTCTGGCAAATGACAATCTTTGACGCATTCCCTTAGAAAGATTAGAAACACTTTTTTTTGAACTTTCTATCAGACCAACTTTTTCTAATAAATCATTGATTACTTTTTTTCGATTACTAATTGAATAAATTCTAGCATACAGTTCTAGATTATCATAACAATTTAATCTATCATATAGCCCGTCATTGTCTAAAACCATGCCAAATGATGGGAAACTTTCATCAATTTTTTTATCTAATTCTTTCCCCAATATAGCAATATTTCCTGATGTTGCCGAAAGTAGACCAATAAGCATTTTTATTAAAGTTGTCTTTCCAGCTCCCGAAGGTCCAAGCAAGCCAAAAATTTCCCCCTCTTCAACACTTAAAGAAATATTATTTAAAACTTGTCGCTGGTCAAATGCTTTACAAACATCTTTTATTTGAATTACCTGCATAAATTATTCCTCACATTATCAAGAAAAGGACAGTACTAAAATATTAGCACCATCCTCCTTGTTTTAAGGACAGCTCTGTCCCATACATAATAGAGCTATGCTGCAAATGAAGCAGCTACAGCACAACCAGCTGCTGCTGCACCAGCAGTTGCGGATGAGGCAACATCGGAAGCTACAGTCTTTTCATTGCTATCAGCAATAATACTGTCCATTTCATGTTCCTCAAGAAGTCCATACTTTTCCATATTAAAGCTCCTTTCTATATAATATTACATTATCCCTTTTTTCAAGGTTAGTGCCAAAGTAGATTAAAAGCTAAATGCGATTAGTCAACAAATTTTGATAATTCGCTTTGTTCAATAATATCTGCCATCTGTCGTGTACGTAATGCATATGTATATTGAGAAATGGATTCATATAATCCTGAATACTTTTCACGATTCGTAATACTATTTTTAGTCAAACATGGATACTGCTTAATAATAACGTTCCTCTGATCAATAAAAATATCATCTACCCTGTTACAAATATATTCATCAAATAAAGTTCGCAGATATTCCATTACAATCTCATGATTGTCAATAGATGCCATGGCAGATACATAATATTTAACCGCCTGCAAGAACGAAAACTCACTCTTATTAATTAAGTCCTTAGAAATACCTTCATCTGCCATATACATAATATAGTCCATCTTTTCTGAAGCTTTACTATATTCACCTCTAAGCACATAATTCATCGCGATAAAATAAGCACATCCACAATATATTTTCTCGCAAGGTACATCTTCAGTATTAACTACACCATAGTATGATTCCATTGTATTTTCATACGCATTACCAAGGAAATATTCCATTGTTGATATGAACAACTTACTATTTTTTGCATTAATTTTTTCTGGGCAATCGCGTAGAATATTTGACACATAGTACCGTGTATTTGTTGCCCTGAATTGCAGATCGCTAGGATATACCATCTCAGATAAACCTGGAATAATAATATGAAAACTAGGGAAACCCAAATATGAAACATCTCTTATCATAACATCATATCCAGCATTAGTGATTTTTCCAATCCATCTATGTAAAATTTCCCAGTTATCCATACCAGATACATCTTCAACTGGTGTAAAAGCATATGTCGGATTCTTGCTAAATAACTGATATGGATACTGACCCATACCAAATTTATAGCTGTTATATATATTTTTCCATTCATCAACATGGTTATTGGTAAAGTCAACAGAACTTCTTTTTGAATACTCTGCCAAATCTTGTCCTTGAGTCGCTTCTGTTAACGTTCTCTCTATTGCTACCCCAAAATCTGGATGACAGCCAAGCTTTATTCCGTATTTTCCCGTATTCTTTTCATAAACAATTAATGCTGCAACTGGATACTGACCACCAAACGAACAATCCTTGATAAAATAATAATAGCCTTCTTTCTCTTGTTCCTTAAGTTTTTGAATAATCTCATAAACATATGGGAACTGCTGAATATATTCTTCTGGAACATCTGGAAGCGCTGGCTTTTCAGTAAATATTCTTCTTTGAACAACTCTTTCAATTATCTCAGACAACCCTTGAACAAGGGCCTCTTCTGGTGAATTTCCAGCACACATACCGTTTGAGCCATAAAATGGTGTATAGGTTGACTTCGGCAAATATACAACTTTCTTTTCTTTTATGCTATAGAAAGGTAACGTAATATATTTATCTTCTAATCCATAAATATGATAATCAACCTTTTGGACATCATAAAAACGCTTTCGCTTTCTCCTCATCAGAAACTCCACTAAGTCCCCTCTGAGAAAAATATAAAGAGGTAAATGAATTAGCGTTTTGA
>ENA-OQJH01000184-OQJH01000184.1-human-gut-metagenome-genome-assembly--contig:-NODE-184-length-37526-cov-3.588839_pt1 | contig 37526 bp, 44 predicted proteins | sample MGYA00242597_ERZ504763 | MGnify/ENA primary metagenome ERZ504763 (study PRJEB26092, sample SAMD00036359) | human gut metagenome | host: Homo sapiens | study: EMG produced TPA metagenomics assembly of... | reverse complement strand
CCCGAAGCGTCGCAGAAGTCTGCCAATCCATCTTCGTGTAAAGCACCCGTTGCCTAGTAACCGGGCGGCCAGCGCCATGAGCACAGCTATCTGTACAGGTAGAAATTCTGCAGTGATCCATAGAGTGCCTGCATGATACCTCCTGTCAGCCATCCTACAAAGGGCCAGTAATCCACTACTCGTTTAAAGTAAACAGGTGGTACATTAGCTATTTTCCAAAACGGAAGGCGTGTGAAAAAATGAGGGAGGCAAGCAGTTTCATGGTTAAAAATATTTAGTGATGGCGGCATGGGCGAAATTGTCCATCTCATTTATCATGTTTACAGAGGAAACGACGATAGGATAAGCGCATATCGCTCCTGTTCCTTCTCCCAAGCGGAGACCTAAATTTAATAAAGGGCGCACTTTCATGGCATCCAATACTAGTTTATGACCGATTTCATCTCCCTGATGTCCGAATATGGCATACGAGAGAACTTCCGGATGAAGTTTTGAGGCGGCTAGAATGCAATTGGTCATGATGAAGCCGTCCACTAGAATAATCATTCTTAATTCTGCTGCCCGGAGCATGCCGCCTATTGCCATAACCATTTCATATCCTCCGAACCAAGCGATGATATCTTTTACGGAACCGTTACCGGTATAATGGTTAACCGATTGTTTCAATACATTATATTTATGACGGATGCCTTCTGAATCCAGTCCGCTTCCTGCACCCACACATTGCTCTAATGAGATTCCTGTCAGCAAATGCATCCAGATAGAAGAAGGGGAGGTATTACCAATACCCATTTCGCCAAAGCTGACCACATTGCAACCGTCTGCATGAATCATATCCGTTATCTTTGCTCCACGTTCCAGGCATAATTCCATTTCTTCCATACTCATAGCGGGGCCTTTTAGAAAACTGTGCGTGCCACGTCCTACGCTACAGTTGATAATGCCTTTCTCGTAAGGAAGATCGTAATCGACCCTGAGTCTACTAATACAAGCTTAAAACCATGTTGGCGGCATAAAAAATTAACTCCGGCACCTCCATGCAAAAAATTACTTAGTTGTTGCCAAGTGATTTCTTTGGGAGACTTGCTTACCCCTTCTTCTACTATACCATGATCGGCTGCAAAAAGTACGTTGTGCGGATGGCTTAATGTAGGGGAGAGGGTTTGTTGGATTAATCCGATTTGCAATGCAAGATCTTCCAGAACACCCAATGAACCTTTGGGCTTTGTCAAATTGTTGATTTTGTCTATCAATGCCTCCCGAAAGCTTTCATCGGGATACTCAATATGAAAGTTTTTCATTGTATTTATTATTTTATAGGAACAGGAATTCCCGATACCATCAAATATACTTGGTCTGCTTTTGAAGCTATATATTGATTCATCCAGCCCTGTAAATCTGTAAAGCGGCGTTGAATGGCGTTTTCGGATACTGCTCCGGAACCTATTTCATTGGTTACGAAAATAAAAGTGGCATCTTGCCGGATAAAATTATCAAACTCCTGTTTGACTGCCTGTAATGCAGCCTCTACATCCGCATCCAAATCAAAGAAAAAGTTGGTACACCATAAGGTGACACAATCAATCAATACTACATTATCCTTTACTTGATGGCGGCTTAGTTCTTTTTCTTCTTCTATATTCGTCCATTCCGATCCGCGTCTTTCTTGATGTTTGATAACGCGTTGGCGGAATTCTTCATCCCAAATACGGGAAGTAGCTATATAAACGGGAGTGGGTGATAAGCTTAATGCCAATTTCTCCGCGTATGAACTTTTTCCCGAACGTTGGCCTCCTGTGATTAAGATAATACGTTTCATTGTTCTACTTCTCGGTGGCACGCAGAATCAGCGTAGTCGCACCTAATGTGATGATAGCGCCTTCCTCGATTCGTATCCGGTCCTTGTTCCCCAAGATCTCGTTCATCAGAAATGTTCCTGTAATGCTGTCATTATCACGCAGGGTATAAATGATTTCCCCTTGTTTGTTGCGTTTCACATTAATGATACAATGCCGTCTGTCCATGCTCGGATCTGATGTTTCGATGGGAATATCCACTTCAGTGCCTTTGCTTCTGCGTCCTATCAGGTTGTCACCTTCCATCAGGGGTAATACTTGTTTGTATCCGAATACATTTTCTACTACTACGATACTTCCAAAATCCTCTTTATTGGCTTGTTCGTCCAATATTTCTTCTTTACGGGTTGCTTTCAGTTTGGACTTTCCGATACGGATGCTGAATTGTTTTTTACAATGGTCACATACAAAGACCAACGACTGGCCTTCTGTATATTTGGTTTCATCAAAAGTTATATAGTTGTCACATTTGGGACACAAAACTCTTTTCATAAAAAATAATCTTGTTTATTTAGAACTCAATATCCATGCATTCTTGAATGCATCATTTTGTTTCAGTTCATTTAATTTCTTATAAGCAGCGGCTTTATCTGCAAAGTTGCACAAAGACAGGCGATAACGTCCGTTACCTTCTATGATTGTTACATCCTTATATCCTTTTTGCTTGTACTCATTAAGTACTTGCTGCGCGTCATTGGCTGTCGGTAAACTGGATACGATGATATAATAATTATTTTTTTTACTGCTCGAGGTGTTGCTGTTTCTTTCTTCTCAAGGGCAGGTTTACTTACAGCGACAGGCTTGGCAACTGGCTGTTCTGTACTGTTCAAATTTGCTGCAACAGCATTCTTGGGTACTGCTTCTTGTGCTTTTCCTACCTTTTCTACTTTTACAGTTACAGGTTTCAACGTGTTTTGATTATTTTTGATATTCGTCTTCTTGGGTTGCTGCGGTCTGGAAGGAACGGTTATCAAGGTCGTTGCCAAAGATTGGGAACGAATGGCGTCAAACAGACCATCCGTACCTAAAGAAGCATAATTACCTTTGTCCACATATGTGTTCTCTACCGGAACAGACAAGAAGAAAAATAAGACTACAGCTATTGCCACAGCTACTGCATTTCCTATCCACTGACGTTTGAAACGTACTGTTCTCTTTCTTTTTTCTTGTTGGGGAAGTAATTCTCTGGTTGTTGCAGACGTTGTTGAAGTAAGATATTCTAATCTGGTGATAGAAAACGAACTAAGTCGTATAAGGTAGGTGATAATGCACCGTCCTCATTGGGATGAAACTCGTATGTGCTATGAATATTATAATGTAAGACCCCTATACCATGCATTTCTGCACATCCGTTTTGGTATAGTTGTTCTTTCAATCCGGCTACTTCTTCTTCTATCATGCGTGTGGCATCAGGAAAATCGGTGTGATGAGCTTGCATATACGATTGAGCTAATAAACCATCGTTTATAGTCAATTGGGGATTGAAACCAATAGTACGTACAGGGGGAAGATAAAGATTTTCCTCCTTGATATACCGTGCCGGTTGATAGTGCGCTATAAAACCGCCAAAGTCTGGAATAATCACACAGTCATTTTCCAGTAACAGAATTTCTATATGTCTAGCCAATTCAATCATATCGCAAAATTAGCATTTTTATTCCGTTTCAGCGCAACTTTTATGGAAGAAAATAACAACTCACTCATAATTTATTGTAATTTTGCAGCGAAAAAGTTAGACTAACGAATTAAATAAAATGAATATAGCGATTGTAGGGACCGGGTATGTAGGACTTGTTACCGGAACATGTTTTGCCGAAACTGGCGTAGACGTAACTTGTGTAGATGTAAATGCGGATAAGATTGCTAATCTGCAACAGGGTATTATTCCTATTTATGAACCGGGATTGGAAGATATGGTCTTGCGTAATGTAAAGGCTGGACGTCTTCATTTCACCACTTCTTTAGAGAGTTGTCTGGACAATGTGGATATTGTGTTCAGTGCAGTGGGCACTCCTCCTGATGAAGACGGAAGTGCCGATTTGCGTTATGTGCTTGAAGTTGCCAAGACGATTGGTGCTAATATGAAGAAATATACCTTGGTCGTGACCAAGAGTACGGTGCCTGTGGGTACGGCACGAAAAGTAAAAGCGGTCATCCGAGAGGAATTGGAGAAAAGAGGGGAGTCGATAGATTTCGATGTGGCTTCTAATCCGGAATTTTTGAAAGAAGGTAATGCTATCGACGACTTTATGAGTCCGGACCGTGTAGTAGTGGGCGTAGAGTCGGAAAGGGCTAAAAAACTGATGACCAAGCTCTATAAACCTTTCATGCTGGTTAACTTCCGTGTTATTTTCATGGATATTCCTTCTGCCGAGATGACTAAATATGCGGCAAACTCCATGTTGGCCACCCGTATCAGCTTTATGAACGATATTGCCAACTTGTGCGAACTGGTGGGAGCTGATGTAAATATGGTACGTGACGGAATAGGTTCCGACAGTCGTATCGGGCGTAAGTTCTTGTATCCGGGATGCGGTTATGGTGGCTCTTGTTTCCCGAAAGATGTGAAGGCGTTGATTAAGACTGCCGAGCAGAATGGTTATTCCATGCAGGTGTTGAAAGCGGTGGAAGATGTGAACGAGAATCAGAAAGGCATTTTGTTCGAGAAACTGGTAAAGGTATTCAATGGAGATTTGAAAGGCAAAACAGTGGCTTTGTGGGGACTTGCATTCAAGCCCGGTACGGACGATATGCGTGAGGCTCCGGCTTTGGTACTTATTGAGAAATTGAAACAGTCGGGTTGCAATGTCCGCGCATACGATCCTGCTGCTATGGATGAGTCCCGCCGCCGGATAGGAGAGTCGGTTTATTATGCGCACGATATGTATGATGCGGCTCTTGATGCGGATGCGTTGATTCTGGTAACCGAGTGGAAAGAGTTCCGTCTTCCTACCTGGGGAGTAATCAAGAAGGCGATGAAACAGCCTGTAGTGCTTGACGGACGAAATATTTATGATGGTGACGAACTACAGGAAATGGGGTTTGTTTATCATTGCATCGGTCGATAAATAAAATAGAGAGAATAACCATGTACAAACGTTTTTCGATAATAATGTTGGCTGTTGCGCTGTCTTCTTGTGGAACTCCGCAACAAAAAGCATCCGCCTGGAAGAGAACAAGGAGGCAAAATCTTTGTTGGAAGGTATATGGTTGGACGATAATACGGAAACGGCATTACTGAGGGTGAAAGGCGACACCCTGTTTTATGCAGATGCCGCTACAGCTCCCGTTGCTTTTAAAATTATAGGCGATTCGTTGATTACGTATGGTGCACGGACTAATGGTTATAAGATTGAGAAGCAGGAGGAGCATATTTTTTGGTTTCATTCGGCTGTGGGAGATGTGATACGTCTGCATAAGTCTGATACAGAGAATGATTCTCTGGCATTTATCCATACTCGGGAAATCCCTGTTTATAACGAAGTTATTAAGAAAGATTCGGTGGTGACATACGATAATGTCCGTTATCGCGGATATGTGTACATTAACCCGTCAAAGATTAAAGTAATGCGTCCGGGAGTTTCGGAGGAAGGACTTGGGGTGGATAATGTATATTATGACAATATCATACACATTTGCGTGTATGAAGGCAGGAAGAGTCTTTATGCCAAAGATATCACCAAGCAGATGTTCAAGGGGGTGGTTCCGGATGATTTCTTGCAATGGGCTATATTGTCGGATATGGATTTTATGGGCGTCGATTCTAAAGGGTATCATTATCAGGCCACGGTATGCGTACCTGACGGCGCATCTTGTTATATGGTCAATATCACTGCTGGCAAGGATGGAGGACTTGCATTCGAGTTGGTAAGGTAGTCGTGCTATGTCATTTTTTCGTTTAGCGATTACTATTTGGTCGCTATCATGCTCTATAGAGAATACCCCGAAAAATCCTTCAAAAGCTTCAGTCTGCTCGCAAATGCCCTGCCTGTCGGTATTCCGGCTGAAGGATTGGGCTCGGGAATTCTTCAGCTGGAGATTGGAATCCTTCAGGCGGATTGGTGGTTCTTCCGATTCTTGGGGAATCGGTTTTCCTGAAGGATATTTTTCGGCTGAAACATTTCACAATGCATATCCTTCAGTCGGAATGCCGATGGGCAGGGCGTTTGCGGAATAGCTGAAAGATCTGAAGGAAAAATAAGGTGTTTCGGCATGTAGATGCCGTTATGGAAAAACAACAGGTCAAATTTTAAAAAGCTCTTGTTCTTTCAATGAAAACGTCTTGTTCTTTTTTTTAAAGGCCTTGTTCTTTTCAGAAAAGAACAGGACGTTTGAAAGGTTAGTAACGTGTGGGGTGACACGTTACTAATGTGTGGGCTGTAAGATTAGTAATGTTACAGGTGAAAGATTATATATCTTACAAGTGATACATATATGAAGTTCCAGTATATAAAAGATAAAGGGAAGGCAGGTACTACTGGTTTTTGCAATGTAGATACATCTCAGCCGGATTGGTTTATAAGGCAAACCTTTGGGGTGGAAATCAATGGAAAACCTGTACAAAATAGTACAGCGCTCTCTAAATAAAGCCTTCTCTGCGATAAAAATCGTATCCTTTTCTTGCAAAAAATCTCTTAATTGTTGCTTTCCTCTGATTTTTCCCTTAAATTTGTTAGTGACTTACTAAATTTAATACAGGGAGGAACGAGTATGGGACAACAGACTTTTGAATTTTTGTTATTAGCAATGTCCGCACTTGCGGTGATTGTATTTGTAGCCCTCTATTATGTACGTGCCGGTTATGGTATGTTCCACACCCCGAAATGGGGACTTTCAGTGAACAATAAATTAGGTTGGGTGCTGATGGAAGCACCTGTATTCCTTGTAATGCTTTATCTGTGGTGGAACAGCAGCGTGCGTTTTGATGCCGCTCCTTTCCTCTTTTTTCTTCTTTTTGAATTACATTATTTCCAGCGTTCTTTTCTATTCCCTTTCCTGATGAAGGGAAAGAGCCGGATGCCCCTTGCCATTATGTTGATGGGAGTGGTCTTTAATGTCCTGAACGGACTGATGCAGGGCGAATGGTTGTTTTATCTGGCTCCGGAAGGACTCTATACAGATGCCTGGCTCAGTACTCCTTCTTTTTGGCTTGGGATCATTTTGTTCTTTATAGGGATGGGCATTAATCTGCATTCCGACAGTGTGATCCGCCATTTACGTAAACCGGGCGATACACGCCATTATTTGCCACAGAAGGGAATGTACCGATATGTCACTTCGGGCAACTATTTTGGCGAGTTGGTGGAATGGATAGGGTTTGCCGTACTCACTTGTTCGCCTGCTGCATGGGTGTTTGTACTGTGGACGTTTGCTAATCTGGCTCCACGTGCCAATTCCATCCGTAACCGTTACCGGGAAGAGTTTGGTAAGGATGCGGTAGGAAAAAAGAAAAGAATGATTCCTTTTATTTATTGAATTTGAATAGTATATCGTTTCTGTTTCAGGAAATGATGAAAGCGAAACATAACATATGAATGATGAACTCTAAATTATTTACTCCCGCTTCTATCGGGCCGCTGACTTTGCGTAACCGTACGATTCGTTCGGCTGCTTTTGAGAGCATGTGTCCGGGTAATGCGCCGTCCCGGCAATTGAAGGATTATCACTGTTCGGTGGCAGCAGGTGGAGTGGGAATGACTACTATTGCTTATGCAGCTGTTACACAAAGTGGCCTTTCTTTCGACAGGCAATTGTGGATGCGCCCTGAAATTATACCGGGATTAAGGGAAATAACCGATGCGGTTCATAAAGAAGGAGCTGCTGCAAGCATTCAGTTGGGACATTGTGGAAATATGTCGCACAAAAGTATTTGTGGGGTAACACCCGTAGGAGCTTCTTCCGGTTTTAATCTTTATTCGCCTACTTTTGTGCGTGGCTTGCGCAAGGAGGAACTGCCGCAGATGGCAAAGGCATACGGTCAGTCGGTTAATTGGGCACGTGAGGCCGGATTTGACGCGGTGGAGGTACATGCAGGGCATGGCTATCTTATCAGTCAGTTTCTTTCACCTTACACCAATCATCGTAAGGACGAGTTCGGCGGCTCGTTGGAGAACCGTATGCGCTTTATGGATATGGTAATGGAGGAAGTGATGCGTGCCGCAGGTAATGACATGGCCGTTCTGGTAAAAACCAATATGCGTGACGGTTTTAAAGGCGGCATGGAAATAGATGAAGCTGTGCAGGTAGCGAAACGGTTGGTACAAGACGGGGCTCATGCGTTGGTGCTGAGCGGAGGCTTTGTAAGCAAAGCGCCTATGTATGTCATGCGGGGAGCGATGCCTATAAAAAGTATGACACATTATATGAACTGCTGGTGGCTGAAATATGGGGTACGTATGGTAGGTAAATGGATGATTCCGACAGTACCTTTTAAAGAGGCTTATTTCTTGGAAGATGCATTAAGATTCAGAACAGAAATAAAGGAAATTCCGTTAGTATATGTGGGAGGGCTGGTATCTCGTGAAAAGATAGATGAGGTATTGGATGATGGTTTTGAATTTGTACAGATGGGAAGGGCGTTGCTGAATGAACCTGGTTTTGTGAATCGGTTGCGGACTGAAGAAAAGGCTCGTTGCAATTGCGGTCATAGTAATTATTGTATTGCGAGAATGTACACTATTGATATGGCATGTCACAAACATCTGGAAGAGAAATTACCCCTTTGCTTGGAACGTGAAATAGAAAAATTAGAGAACCAATGAGTAAATTAGCCATAATAACCGGTGCCGATGGAGGAATGGGTACTGAAATAACCCGTGCGGTAGCACAGGCCGGCTATCATGTAATAATGTTGTGTTACACTCTTTTTAAAGGAGAGGAGCGTAAGAATCAGTTGATTTTGGAAACTGGCAATAAAGAGATAGAAGTCAGACAAGTTGATCTTTCTTCCATGGCTTCTGTGACTAATATCGCGGACGACTTGTTGGGGCGCGGAAAGCATATCGATTTACTGATGAACAATGCGGGAACAATGAGTTCCGGTGGTTTGATTACAACGGAGGATGGTTTGGAATATACGGTAGCTGTGAATTATGTGGCCCCTTTTTACTGACTTTGAAATTATTGCCTCTGATGGGTCAAGGAACCCGGATTGTGAACATGGTTTCTTGCACGTATTCCATAGGGAAGATTACTCCTGAATTTTTGATTCGTGGAAAAAGAGGCAGTTTTTGGCGTATCCCTGTTTACAGTAATACAAAATTGGCTTTGTGGCTTTTTACCCGTGAACTTTCTGAAAGGCTGAAAACAGAAGGAATTACTGTCAATGCTGCCGATCCTGGTATTGTTTCTACCAATATCATCCGTATGGATATGTGGTTTGACCCGTTGACTGACATACTGTTCCGTCCTTGTATCCGTACTCCGAAGCAAGGAGCCGCGACAGCTGTCAGTTTGCTTTTGGATGATCGATGGAAAGAAGTTACAGGGCAAATGTTCGCTTCTTGCAAGCCTAAAAAAGTAAAGGATAAGTTTATGAATCATCCACAGGCAAGACAGCTTTGGGCGGATACGAAAGCATATTTGGAGAAACTGAAATTGGAGGAGCCAATTGTCTGAGAATTCCTTTAAATACATAAAAAGCCGTATCATACTTAAAAGTAGAGTGGATACGGCTTTTATGGTCGGTGAAGAGTGTCTGGTTTCGGATTGCAGTGTAGTTGAGGTTATTCTTTCTTGGCTGCTTGTTCAGCCAGCATCTGTTCACGGCTTTTACTTTGAGTCACAATATAAACTCCCGTGAATACCAGTGCCACAGCTATTCCTTTGGCAATGCCGAAGTTCCCATTCCTAACAAGATAGAGACACTGGTTCCTACGATAGGCTGCACATAGTTGTACATACTGATGACAGTAGGGCGCAATGTTTTCTGTCCGATCATCATCAGAATATAGGCAAGGAATGTTCCACCTACAATGACGTATGCAACACAAGCCCATGTAGAAGTGGAAATTTCTTGAAAATGTATGGCGGAAACCTCATGATAGGAGAACGGAATAAAGCAGATGGCGGCGTATGTAAACATCCACTTCATCAAAGTGAAGATGTTGTATCTGCTGATCAGTCCTTTAAAAATAGCCAGATAGAATGAGAAACTGATTTGTGCCAACAGGCAAAGCAAATCTCCGGGAATACTTCCGCCTTTTCCATCTGTTGAGCTTGGCTGCTTAATATGAGTGTCAAGGCTCCGATGGAACCTAGAAAAATGCCAATCACTTTTTTCCCTGTAACCGGTTCTTTCAGATAAATGGCAGCGACAATCATAGTAGCGATAGGGGCTGTGGTTGTTACAATGGAAGCATCGATGGGGGAAGTCAGTGATAGTCCGAAAGTGAAACATCCCTGATTCAGGACGATACCCAATAATCCTGCAAAGAACAACATCATCAAGTCGTGCGGCTTTACTTGTTCTTTAGGAGCGAAAATAGAAGCTATCCAAAAACAGATAGCACCTCCTGTCATTCGAAATGTAGCGAGGGAAAGACCTGAAATACCGTTTTCTAACGCCGTTTTACCAATTGGGGACATCAATCCCCACATTATGGCAGCGCCTAGCAATGCCAAATGTCCTTTGTACTTTTGAATAGCCATTCTTTTTACCTTAAATAACAGTGCAAATGTAGGAGGTTTTTTTATATTTTCTATCTTTGCTTATAAGTAAATCTATCAAAAATGAAAAAACAAGCTGATTATATAAAACGTATTGAGATAAAGCGGCTTTGGGGCCGTAAAGATATCTCATGGGAACTGCGTCCGGATGTCAATATTCTGAGCGGAGTGAATGGTATCGGCAAGAGCACTATCCTGAACAGATCTGTGAACAGTCTGACGGCTTTGGAAGGCGGAGCGTTGAGTAACGGTTCGACTCCCGGGGTACATTTTGTCTTTTCTCCGGAAGATGCGACCCTGATACACTTTGATGTAATCCGTAGTTTTGACCGTCCGTTGATTCATTCGGAACTTCTCGAAAAGATGGCGGATAAGAATGTTAAGACAGAATTGGATTGGCAACTTTATCAGTTGCAACGGCGTTATTTGGATTATCAGGTAAATATTGGTAACCGCATTATTGAGTGCCTTACTTCCGGTGGCCCTGACGGTCAGCTTCGTGCTGCCGAAATGTCTTACCCCAAGACGAAATTCCAGGATTTGATGGATGACTTGTTTGGTGAAACCGGTAAAAAAATCATTCGTAAAAGTAATGAGATTTTGTTTGAACAGGATGGAGATATACTTTATCCTTATCAACTGTCTTCCGGTGAGAAGCAGATTTTGGTTATTTTGCTGACGGTTCTGGTACAAGACAACCGTCGGGGAGTCCTGTTTATGGATGAACCTGAAGTATCCTTGCATGTGGAATGGCAGCAACGCCTTATTTCATTGATACGGCAATTGAATCCTAATGTACAGATTGTGTTGACAACTCATTCGCCTGCTGTGATTATGGATGGCTGGCTGGATGCAGTGACCGAGGTGAGTGATATTACAAAATAAACAATTTCTAACGACGATACTATGGGAAAAAGATTGTCCGAGAATCTGTCCTCCTTATATATTGGTGCGGCCAACAAATTGAAACCTAAATGTTCGCGACGCAAGATTATTGCATACGTTGAGAGCTATGATGATATTTCATTCTGGCGTACCTTGTTAGGTGAATACGAAAATGAAACTCGTTATTTCGAAGTGATGCTTCCTTCGAAAACCACTTTGGCTAAAGGTAAGAAGTCTGTGCTGATGAATGAACTGGGACCTCAGTTGGGACAAAATATGATAGCTTGTGTAGATAGTGATTATGACTATCTGTTACAGGGGGCTACCCATACTTCACGTTATATTATAAATAACAAATATGTTTTTCATACCTATGCATATGCTATAGAAAACTATCAGTGTTATGCTGAAGCATTGCATGAGGTTTGTGTCATGGCAACGTTGAATGACCATCCGTTGGTGGATTTTGTCGCTTTTATGCGTATGTATTCCCAAATAGCTTATCCGTTGTTCATTTGGTCGGTGTGGTTTTATAGAAAACATAATCTTTCCGAATTTTCTTTGCTTGACTTCTGTTCGTATGTGAAATTGGATAGAGTCAGTGTCTATCATCCTGAACGGAGTTTAGAGAGTATGAGCCGCAGGGTGAGGCGTAAATTATTGGAACTGGAACGCCGCCATCCGAAAGCCTTGGAGGAAATAGAGGCGATGAAGCGGGAATTTGCCAAATTGGGAGTGAATGAGGACAATACCTATATGTTTATTCAAGGACATCACATTATGGATAGTGTAGTGATGAGATTGTTAGTACCTGTCTGCAATGTGTTACGCCGTGAACGTGAAACGGAGATTAAAGAACTGGCAGAGCATAATATGCAGTTTCATAATGAACTGACCAGCTATCAGCGCCGGCAGTTGGGAGTAGACATTGTACTCCGCAAACATACCAGCTATAAGTTATCACCTCTTTATAAAAAATTGGAAGCAGATATAGAACGTTTCTTGAAACATATCTGAATCGGTTATTTCTTATGGGAGGCAAGTGCTTTGGCTATGAAATGATCTAGTGAGAATTTACCCGGTCCTGCTATATACAATAATATGAATACTACCAGATAAATAAAGGCTAATTCTTTAACGGCGAAAGGATCAGAACCATGAACAACAAAGAATGCGATACACATGGTGAAGATCATCGGAAGCATTGCCAAGCGATAAAGGAATCCGAAAATGAAAGCCATCGAACAAACCATTTCACCAAAAATAGCCAGTACCAGTGAAAGTTGGCTGCCTATTCCTAAAGGATCGGGAAAACTGCCGGACATGACATCGTAGTTGGCCCATTTCTGTACACCGTGCGACATGAGTAAATACCAAACAGGATTCGTAAAGCTAATATCAGAAGTGACATAGCAGTGCCATCGGGCTTGGATGGAAATAAGAATTTATAAATGACTGACATAATACGTTTTTATTTTTTTTGTTTTATACTATATTTATATAAACGTAACAAAAGGGTGAAATGTTCAAATCATTCACTGTTTGTTTCTTTGGAGATGGTTGATTCGCTCATATTAATTTTTTATTGTAGAAAACTCTTGAAACGAATGTCAGGACTTCGTGCAAAAGGAATAAAAAAAGAACAATTATAATAAATATTAGTTCTATATGGTATAATGTTTGTCGTACCTTAGGTAACGATAAAAGCTAACATACGAATATATGAAAACAATTAAATGTATTGGAGTGCTGACATCCGGAGGGGATGCTTCTGGCATGAATGCCGCTATCCGTGCGGTAACCCGGAGTGCAATTTGTAACGGATTTAAAGTGAAGGGTATTTATAGAGGATATGAAGGGCTGATTAATGGAGAAGTGAAGGAACTGACCACCCAGGATGTGAGCAGTGTTATTCAACGTGGAGGAACGATGTTGAAGACAGCCCGTTCTGCTGAATTCCAAACAGTAGAAGGACGCAAGAAAGCATACGATACTATGCAGCGAGAAGGAATTGATGCTTTGGTGATTATAGGTGGAAATGGTTCTATTACAGGAGCCCGGATTTTTGCGGAAGAATATGATGTGCCTTGTATCGGGTTACCTGGTACAATAGATAATGATCTTTATGGTACTGACTTTACCATAGGTTACGATACGGCTTTAAATACGATTGTGGAATGTGTGGATAAAATCCGTGATACGGCAACCTCTCACGACCGTATATTCTTTGTGGAAGTGATGGGACGTGATGCCGGTTTTCTGGCTCAAAACAGTGCCATTGCTTCTGGTGCTGAGGCAGCGATTATTCCTGAAGATCGTACGGATGTGGATCAATTGGAGAAATTTATCGGGCGCGGTTTTCGTAAGACAAAGAATAGCAGTATTGTTATTGTTTCCGAGAGTCCGAAAGACGGAGGTGCCATGCATTATGCAGAGCGTGTCAAGAAAGAATATCCTCAATATGATGTGCGTGTTACCATTTTAGGGCATTTGCAACGTGGAGGTTCGCCTAGTGCTTATGACCGTATTCTTGCCAGCCGTCTGGGGGCGGGAGCTATTGATGCCATATTGGAAGGGCAGCGCAACGTGATGATTGGCATTCATAACGATGAGGTGGTATATGTACCTTTTTCTGAGGCAATTAAAAAAGACAAGCCCCTTGATAAATCGCTTATCAAGGTGCTTGATGAATTATCTATTTAATGAAAATAATCATGAAAGGAGAAGCGGAAGTAATTCTTCTGCTTTTTCTATGATATGTGCCGGATGTAAGGCTTCCAATTCTGTGCGCGGCCGGAATCCCCATGCCACACCTATAGCTGTTACTCCGGCATGATGCGCTGTTTGCATATCTACATTAGAATCACCTACATAAAGTATATCTTCCTGTTTGACTCCTGCTTTTGTCATGATTTCGTTTATGATGGATGGATCGGGTTTTGCGGGGATACCTTCGCGTTGTCCCAGTACTTCCACAAAGTTTATTTCTGGAAAATAGTGTGCTATTAACTTTCGGGTAGCTGCTTGGTATTTATTGGAGGCGACCGCTATCATGATCCCTTGCTGTTGCAGTGTTTTTAATAATTCGGAGATACCGGGATAAGGGCGGCTTAAATCGGCATTGTGCTCATCATAATAAGGGATGAATTGTGAACGTATCTTTAATACATTCTCTTCCGTACGCTCCCCTTCAGGCAGAGCACGCTCAAATAATTTATTGATTCCGTTTCCTACAAAAAACGGTATGCTTCCATTTCATGTGTAGGATAGCCATAATACTGTAAGGCTTGGTTGGTGGCGGCAGCTAGGTCGGCAATAGTGTTCAGTAATGTGCCGTCCAGGTCGAATATTACAAGTTTCTTCATATTTGTACTTCTTTTATCGGTGCAAAGTTACTATTTTTGTATGCAAACTAATAATAATGCTTATGAACTTTCTAGAATTAGTGAAGGCGCGCTACTCTGCACGCAAATATGCCAATCGTCCTGTTGAGGCTGAAAAGTTGGATTATATCATGGAATGTGTACGTTTTGCACCGTCTGCAGTTAATTTTCAACCATGGCGTTTCCGTATTGTTACAGATGAGGCCGTACTGAAAACGTTGTATTCATGTTATAAACGGGAATGGCTTGCTACGGCTCCTTGTATCATTGTGGCTTGTGTGAATCATAATGAGTCTTGGCATCGGCGTGCCGATAATAAGGATCACGCTGATATTGACATTGCTATTGCAGTAGAACATCTTTGTCTGGCTGCTGCCGAACAAGGACTGGGTACTTGTTGGGTTTGTAATTTTGACACTCCGCGATGCAGTGAGGTTTTGGGATTGCCTGAAAATTTGGAACCGGCCGTCTTGATTCCGGTCGGTTATGCGGAGGATGAACCCACAGAAAAGAAGCGGAAACCATTAAATGAAATCCTTCTTTAAAAAATCACAAAACCACCTTTCGGAGTGTCATCGGGCAGGCAGATTCAATTTCCTTTTACAGTGGATGAAGGTACTGTTAATTTCTTGACCTGATGACTGTTCCGGATTTTAAGCACATTTCTTTAGACTCTTCTTATTTTCTGATAATTTTGCATATTTTGTATTCCATTTATGATAGAAGTAAAGCCGAAATGGCTAAATTTGAGCACTTTTTAGGCTTTGAATAACCTATGAGTGTAGTAAGTACTATTAATAACACTAAAAATTATGGAGAACATAGGAGTTGGATTGATGTTGATGGTGGTCGGTATGGCGACTGTCTTTGTCATTCTCCTCATCGTTATCTATCTAAGCAAGTACCTTATTACTGTTGTCAACAAAGTGGCTCCCGAAGAAGCTCCTAAAAAAGCACCTGCTGTAGCACCTACGGCAGATACTGGTGCTATGGATGCTATTAAGGCGGCAGTTGAGATTTTGACGGCAGGTAAAGGTCAGGTGATAAAGATTGAGAAGTTATAATCCAAAAAAAGAAAAACACATTTATCAAAAATGGAAAGAGAAGTAAAATTTAGTCTGGTCTTTCGCGATATGTGGCAGAGTGCAGGTAAGTACGTGCCTCGTGTAGACCAGTTGGTTAAGGTTGCCCCGGCTATTATTGAAATGGGCTGTTTCGCCCGTGTGGAAACAAATGGTGGTGGTTTTGAACAGGTAAATTTATTGTTTGGTGAAAATCCGAATAGAGCTGTGCGCGAGTGGACGAAACCCTTCCACGAAGCAGGCATCCAGACTCATATGCTGGACCGTGCGCTGAACGGTCTCCGCATGAGTCCCGTCCCGGCAGATGTCCGTAAATTATTCTATAAGGTTAAACATGCGCAAGGAACAGATATTACCCGTACTTTCTGCGGATTGAATGATGTCCGCAATATTATCCCTTCTATCGGCTATGCTCACGAAGCCGGAATGATTTCACAATGTTCGCTCTGTATCACTTTTTCTCCGATACATACTGTGGAATATTATGTGAATATGGCCAAGCAGCTTATAGAAGCCGGAGCCGATGAAATCTGTATTAAAGATATGGCCGGCATCGGACGTCCCGTTTCATTGGGAAAGATTGTTGCCGGAATCAAGAAGATTAAAAATATTCCTATACAGTATCACTCTCATGCGGGGCCCGGATTCAATATGGCTTCTATTTTGGAAGTATGCCAGGCTGGTTGCGACTATATTGATGTAGGTATGGAACCATTGTCATGGGGAACCGGCCATGCTGATTTGATTAGTGTGCAAGCCATGTTGAAAGATGCCGGATTTAAAGTGCCCGAAATTAATATGGAAGCGTATATGAAAGTGCGTTCCATGATTCAGGAGTTTATGGATGATTTCCTTGGTTTATATATCAGTCCCAAAAACCGTCTGATGAATTCTTTACTGATTGCTCCGGGATTGCCGGGCGGCATGATGGGAAGTTTGATGGCCGATCTTGAAACGAATCTGGAATCTATCAACAAGTACAAGGCAAAACGTAACCTGCCGTTTATGACTCAGGATGAATTGTTGATCAAGTTGTTCAATGAAGTTGCTTACGTATGGCCGCGTGTGGGTTATCCTCCTTTGGTTACTCCGTTCAGCCAGTATGTGAAGAACCTTGCATGATGAATGTAATGGCTATGGAGAAAGGTAAGGAACGTTGGGGAATGATTGCTGATGATATTTGGGATATGATTTTGGGTAAAGCAGGACGTTTACCGGGTAAACTGGCCCCTGAAATTATTGAAAAGGCAGAACGTGAAGGCCGCAAGTTCTTTGATGGCAATCCTCAGGACAATTATCCCGACCAGTTGGAAAAATATCGTAAGATGATGCTTGAAAAACAATGGGATAAAGGACAGGATGACGAAGAACTGTTTGAGTATGCCATGCATCCGGCCCAGTATGAAGCTTATAAGAGTGGAAAGGCGAAAGAAGACTTCTTGGCAGATGTGAAGAAACGTCGTGAGGAGAAGGCGAATGCCACTACTCCTGTCGAAGCTGAAAACAAAACAAAAGTACTGACAGTGGATGTGAACGGACAACCTTATCGTGTTACAGTGGCATATGGTGCTGTAGATCCTGCTACGCTGACAGCTGCTTCGGGTGCAGTTCCTGCACAAACTGCTCCTGCTCCGGTAGGTGAAGGGAAAGATGTGCTTTCTCCGTTGGAAGGTAAATTCTTCTTGGTAAAGAATGCTCAGGAAACCCCGAAGAAGGTGGGTGAAAAGGTTAATAAAGGTGATGTGATTTGTTACGTCGAAGCAATGAAGACCTATAATGCGATCCGTGCGGAATATGACGGTACTATAACTGCTATTTGCGCTAATTCGGGTGACACGGTTTCAGAGGATGACGTATTAATGAAAATAGTATAATGGAAGATATATTTGAAAGACTTTATGATATGACTGCTTTCAGCAATATTATTGCTGAGCCGCAATTCTTGATAATGTATGCCATTGCGTTCATCTTACTTTACTTGGGTATCAAGAAAAAGTACGAACCACTGCTGCTGATTCCGATAGCTTTCGGAGTGTTGCTGGCTAACTTTCCCGGTGGTGAGATGGGGGTTGTCCAGGCCGATGAGAATGGCATGGTAATGGTGAATGGAGCACTGAAGAACATCTGGGAAATGCCGTTGCACGAAATTGCGCACGACTTGGGCCTGATGAACTTTATCTACTACATGTTGATTAAGACCGGTTTTCTTCCGCCTATTATTTTTATGGGTAGGTGCTTTGACAGACTTTGGTCCGATGTTGCGTAATCTGCGGCTTTCTATTTTCGGAGCAGCTGCACAGTTGGGTATTTTCACTGTATTGCTGGTAGCTATCTTGATGGGGTTCACTCCGAAAGAAGCGGCTTCATTGGGGATTATTGGTGGAGCAGACGGTCCTACCGCTATCTTTACCACTATTAAACTGGCTCCCCATTTGCTAGGCCGATTGCCATTGCCGCTTATTCGTATATGGCTCTGGTACCCGTTATCATTCCGTTGGTTGTGAAAATCTGGTGTACGAAGAAAGAATTGAGTATCAATATGAAGGAACAGGAAAAGAAATATCCTTCTTCGGTAGAAATCAAGAATCTTCGTGTGCTGAAGATTGTATTTCCGATTGTAGTGACTACGGTGGTCGCTCTGTTTGTGCCAAGTGCAGTGCCTTTGATTGGTATGTTGATGTTTGGTAACTTGATTAAGGAAATAGGTAGTGATACTTCACGTTTGTTTGATGCAGCTTCAAATAGTATCATGAATGCGGCAACTATCTTCTTGGGGTTGTCAGTCGGTGCGACAATGACTACGGAGGCATTTTTGAACTGGACTACTATCGGCATTGTGGTAGGTGGTTTCTTGGCGTTTGCCTTGTCTATTTCCGGTGGTATCTTGTTTGTGAAGTTGATGAATCTTTTCACCAAAAAGAAAATCAATCCACTGATTGGTGCTACAGGTTTGAGTGCTGTGCCCATGGCCAGCCGTGTGGCTAATGAAATTGCTTTGAAGTATGACTCCAAAAATCATGTGCTTCAATATTGTATGGCAAGTAACATTTCAGGAGTTATCGGTTCTGCCGTGGCTGCCGGTGTGCTGATTTCATTCCTACAATAAAATACATTGTATTTAAATTATTCGGACACGAATTATACGGAAATTACAGGTGTTTTAGACAATACTGTAAAATCTGTATAGTTCGTGTTTTTTATTCATTCTCTCTGTATCGTTCTCCTAGCTAAAACAAATAGAATAGGCCCTCTCCTCACGAAGAAAGCCTATCATCCGATTAATGTTTAATATAAGAGAGAGTTTTATAGTCCTAACAGTTCATTGAACTTCTCTGCTGTTTTGGGATCTGACGGACGTGTCATATTAGCAGAGATGATGTTACCATCGATCCAGCAGGATAAAACGGGGAATGCCGTTAATGAGGTAAGCATCCATAAAGGTCCTGTCTGTTCCCATGTGTAACTGGATCCCTTTCAACTGCTCCTTTGTTACCATGTTCTCCCATGCCTTTTTGTTCTTGTCGCATGACAGGCTGACAAAATGAATATCCTTTCCTGCATATTTCTCTTCCAGTTCCTTTAACGCGGGAAGTTCTCCACGGCAAGGACCACACCAGGTAGCCCACACGTCAATATAGATATATTTTCCTTTCAAGTCAGTCATTGAAACCGTCTTTCCATTTATATCCGGATAGGAGAAGCTAGCTGCTGAGGGATTGCCTGATCTTAATTTTTCCCACTTGGTACAAAGTGCGTTGAATTTTTCTATGGACTTTGTATCCTTCACGTGTTTGCGGAATAGGACAATCAGTCCGTCTGCTTCATCCAGTCCGTTATTGTCTACAAAGTTATAAACAAATTGGTCAATCAGAAATTCTGCAACCTTTTCATCCTGTATGGTTGCATCTATGTAGTTTACACATTGTTCTGTTGAACTTGATGCAATCGTTTTTCCTTTATTACTAAAGGCGCTGATAGCATCGGGAAGGAAAGCCTTATATTCTTTCAGCGCTAATAAACCGGCATTGATCGGAGTAATAGCTTCCAGTTTCTCATAATATGCTTTGGAAGGAATATAGTTGTCATCCTTTCCAAAATGAGGATGATACAAAGCGTATTTGGAGAAATAATAATACGTATAGAATTGCAGACGTATTTTTTCCTGTGCAGTGAAATCGGCCGGAAGTTTTGCGGCTTCCAATACTTGGCAATTGACTGCATACAGCTGTCTCCTTTGTGTATAAGGGCGGCTTCCTGCATTTTCATGTCGGGCATGCCGAGTGATCGGAGCTCTTTGCTTCCCAGATAGGTGTTGATAGCGGCGCCTGCTCCTTCAAAGGTTGTGTTTCTCCACATGTTATCACTGTCGAATGACAAAGTAAGGTCTTGATTAGGGTCCAAATAAAGGGTACGGCGTCCGCGTGTGTATTGCATGGTTACATATTGCGGAGTGAATCCCGTGATTTCTATGTTGCCGTTTCCTGCGGCGTCAATCGCTACTTCTTTTTGTTCGCCACTTTGGCTGAAAGTCAATATAACTTTGACCTTCTCATTGGGATTGGTGACCTTAAAAGTGAGCTTTGCAGCTTCCGCAGCAGTGAAGGTACTCAGCGCAAGGCCAAGTACCAGGATGGATTTTAGAGTTCTCATCTTATTTTTTTCTTTTAGGTTTCATTTTCAATGCATCGGGACGCATGTTATAGACTTTCTTTCCGTATGCGGGTTCTGTGCTGAGGCTGGCAGGATGGGGGCTTTGCCGTTCAGTTTACGAAGCACCATTTCCAAGGCGGCTGCATATTCCTGATGGATGAAAGCATCATCTCTGTCTGTTTGGTTATAAGCAATGTATTGCAGATAGCCTACACATTTGTTGAACCAGAATTCGGGAAGTTCCTCTGCCTTGTATCCCAAACGGGCGATAAATTTCAATCTGCCGATCAACTCTTGTTGGTTGATTGTGGTATCTGCAATCATCGCATCAATCTGGGTAGCTGCCGCTTCATACTTTTGTTCCCGGATATCATTATTGATACGGATCATTTTCAGGTTGAAATCTTTTCCTTCATAGTTGCATAAGCTTCAATTTCCGCCAATTCGCCGTATGAAGTTTCTTTTGCCAGTTTGGCATCAACATTTTTTTTTACCGAAACGCTGACAGAAATCTGCATAATTGTCTGATACTTGCTTTAGGTACGGGTTCATGCCGTTGATGGTGTTTACATATACTTCCCATACATCCGGATCAGTCAGTTTGGCGCCTCCTTTTATTAATTCGTCAAAAGCGGTCTGTACGTTCTTGCGTGCATAGACTGAATAGTGATAATTGATGTAATCAATTAAAAAAGCACGCTCCTGTTTCCTTTGGTATATTGGTCTTGCAGGTAAAAAGAACGTTTGGTAGGAACGGTTGCGTCTTTTCCTGTCTGAATAAACTGTTCGGGATCTGACGACTGCTGCTGTGATGGACGATTTCTTCGGTAGCAGGATCTATGAATGCATAGGTGGGATAACTGCGTACACCGTATTTCTTGGCTAATGTAACTCCTTCACCTTCTTCAGCATCAATTTTGAGGTTGATGAAAGTTTGGTTATAGTAGTAACCCACTGTAGGCAATGAGAATACGGTTTGTGCCATATTCAGGCAAGGTCCGCACCATTGTATAGAAATCAATGAATATCAGTTTATTTTCTGCTTTGGCCTTGGCTACGGCTTCTGCCCAAGTAGTGCCGTGCAGGAAATTGATTCCTGCATTTTGGGCATTTAAGTGAATCGCATAGATACATGCGAAAATGAGTAAGATATATTTTTTCATGTCTTTGAATTTAATATGTTAATAACCGGGGTTTTGTTTACATTCCAGATTAGAACTGATTTCTGACGACGGAATGGCATCAATACGGCGGTCTATGATGCGTTGGTAATAATTGTCTCCTTGTGCTTCCGATTTCTCATATTCTTTTTCCAAAGCTTCTCTTAACGTCTTGTTCAAGGCAAGCAGACGGGTGAAATCGGGTTTCTCCGTGTATCCTGCAAAACGGATCATGGCAAACCATTCATGCCAGTTCTCGAAAGACAATTCCAGCATCCATTCGTTGAATATGGCCGTTTCCAGTTCTTCGTTATTGGCTGGAAGAATAATTTCGGCTCCTGCTCTTTCGCGTAGTTTACGGATCGGTGCATAGGCTTCGGATATAGAGGCTCCCGAACGATACAAGGCTTCGGCTTTAATCAGATAAAGTTCGGAAACACGGCTGAAGATGACAGGCATGTCATTGGCATCGTTCAGCAGCTTTTTCACTGACTTCAGATTATAAGCCACGGCAGAACTGCGGCTGTCCATCAAACTGTCTACTTTAGAGAAGATGGCATCGGCGCGAGGATCATCCCCCACCAGTTCCACATACTCATTGGTGGGCCCCCAATAGCCTTGTTTCTTCGTGGGGCTGTTACCATAACATTGCTGGCGGGTGGAAGTGTTGGTTGCATCTTTTTGGTCGAATACACGAGCGAACAGAATCTCTTTGGTTGTTGAAAACTTATCAAAAACGTCACCGTAGTTTGCTTCCGGCAATGGAGCATTTGTATCAATCGCATCATTGACTGCTGCTACCGCTTCTGTGTATTTTCCTGCATACAGCAATACTCTTGCCTTTAATGCCTTGGCTGCTTCTTTAGAAGCTTGTGAAAGCTTTTTCCAATCAGGAGCTTTTTCAATCGCTATTTCCAGTTGATCCAGAATATATTGATAAGAATCGGCTACGGAGCTACGCGCCTTCAAAGCATTGGATACGGATGGAGCTTCATTGCGCATGACCACCCCGTATTCACTGTTCATATCCCAAAATTCGCAGTAACGAACCAAGACGTGAAGTAGGCCAGAGCACGTAAATAGCTATTTCACCTAACACTTCGGCTCTACGGTTTCCTGAGAACTCTCCGTCACTCATACGGTTACAGGCTGTTTCCAGGAAGTTGGCATTTTTGATTACAGCGTAATCTGCGTCCCATTCCGTTGCATCACTGAATGATAGGGTAGGCAACATTCGCTCGGAGTAGTAAACGGCATTACCGGCGCTTACAATTTCTTGACGCCACATGGTTCCGGCTTTGAATGAACCACTTACTGTAGGAAATATGACATTGAACCCATTCCCGGGCAAGGAGTAATAGATTCCGTTTAAAGCTAACTCTACAGCAGCGGGTGTTGTGATGGCGCCGTCTAAATCTGCTTCGAATTCGGGCTTTTGGTCCAAGACATCTACCAACTGGCACGAGGAAACGCCCATTGTAAGTAAAGCTAAGAATATATATTTTTTCATTCGATTATACATTTAAATGATTATAAGTTAATTTTTAAACCTGCCGAGAAAGAGCGGAAACCTGGATAAGCTGAGGTTTCATAGTTACCGCCATAATTACTGTTACTGTTTACGGTAGCAGGGTCTGTTCCCGGATAAGAGGTGATCGTGAACAAATTGGTAGCCGAGATAAATAGTTGTCCTTTAATTACTTTGTTTAAAGGTAAATTATAAGTCAGACGCACTTCCTGCAAACGGAAGAAGGAGGCATCAAACAATTCATGATCGGTGAGTCTAGGTACACCGTCACCTATATACAAGGCCGGGTATTTGGCATCTTTGTTGGTGTCAGACCATCTGTCATTCAATCCATAGTCAATCAAACCGGTTAATTGTCCGGGTAGATTCTGCAATGTCTTGTTATAGATCTTCAAGCCACCAATCTGATATCCGAAGTTGGCGAACAAACTAAATTGTTTATAAGATAAATTAGCAGTCAAACCGCCGAACAAATCCGGATCAGGATTACCGATAATAACACGGTCATTGTAGTTGATGATTCCATCCCCGTTCAGGTCTTTGATTTCCAAATGTCCCGGTTTTAAGGAGTTCCCATCGTAATAACTTTGTCCCTTTGATTTAGCATAGGCGTTCAATTCATCTATTCTGCCTGGTCTTGTATGATACCGGCATATTCATAACCATGGAAAGCTCCCATTGGATAACCTACAGCCAATACTTGGTCGGCATAGCTGCCTTGAACCACTACATCCATAGCTGATTGTGCTTTACCTTCTTCAACCAGTCTGGTGACTTTATTCTTGTTATGTGACATATTCAAGGTCAAATCCAAACTCCAGTCTTTAGTAGATAATACACGGCCCACCAGGTTTATTTCAATACCGCGGTTGGTCAGTGCTCCGATGTTACGGTTCATCTGCATGGAGCCGCCGGTTGCGCTGGGTGGGAAATCAAATGACCAGATCAAGTCTTTGGTATCTTTGATATAGCCGGAGATAGAACCGGTCAGTCGGTAGTCGAACAATGCGAAATCAAGACCTAAATCATATTGGGTCGATTTTTCCCAACGGATGTCGCGGTTACCCACTTGTTTGTGTATAATGGCTGATAGATTATTATAGCTGGTTGCTTCGTATAAATCACGATTAGAGAAGCTGGTTAAGTTTTGGGTACCGGTAGTACCTACGCTGGCACGCAATTTCAAATCATTAATGAATGTCAGGTTTTTCATGAAGTTTTCCTGAGAGATACGCCACGCAATGGCTCCCGAAGGGAAGAAACCATAACGGTTGTTCGAACCAAACATGGATGAACCATCATAACGTCCTGTAAAAGTAAACAGGTAGCGCTCCATTAATTTATAATTGATACGGGCAAATGAAGAGAACAAACCACTTGCATTATATCCGTTGCCCCAAGATGAGATGCTTGCAGCACTTCCCAGATTGGTGTAGATGTCATTATCCGGATAAGTTTGGCCGTTCATGGTGGTGCTACGGCTGATGCCGCGTTCAAAGGAGACACCGGCTACGGCATCCAGTACATGGTTCTTGTTGAACTCATAGTTATAATTCAATGTATTGTCGAATACGGTTTTTGAATATTTATAATGATATTCAGATCCGCTAGCTTCATTTCTAGTACTTAGAAAACTTGGACTAAATGAATTGTTTTCAGTAAATTGTAAATTACCTGATAAGCTGGAACGGAAGCGGAATCCTTTCCAGATATCAACTTCTCCATATACGGTTCCCATGATACGGTAAATATTATTATGGTTCTTCTTATAGGTGTTAGCTACCGGATTGGCACTGCCACTTGATAAATCAAATTCACCATTGTCATTGTATATAGGAAGGTCAGGACGGAAACCTTGCGCACTAAATAGTGAAGTGTTTGCATTATCTTGGTCTGTATAGCTCATATTGGCATTAATACCAAAACGGAGGATAGGCAGCACATTCATTTCTGTAGACACACGTGCGTTATACCGGCTCAGGTCACCTCCTTTGACCATACCTTGCTGATCGAATACTGATAATGAAATAAGGTATTTGGATACTTTACTGCCTCCGCTTACAGTCAAGTCGGCATTATGGCGGATGGCAGTTTGTTTCACTTCGTCAAACCAGTTGGTATTAGCACTACCTAATGCAGTGGAATTAGGCTCAAGAATTTCTAATGCATATTGGTTGGACGGATCATATACCAAGGTTTCTTTAGCGAAGCGGCGTACTGTTTCGCGCCATTCGTCACCATATAAAATACGGAAATTCTTGATCTGGACATCAGTGGTTACATTATAATTGAAGTTGACGGTGGGTTTGGAACCTTCTACTCCTTTTTTGGTGGTAACGATAACTACACCATTTGCAGCACGAGAACCATAGATAGCAGCCGCAGAAGCATCTTTCAGTACGTCCATAGACTGAATGTCATTGGGCGAAATTGCATCCAGCATACTGGGATCTTCTACAGGAACTCCATCGATCACATACAAGGGTTCATTGGAACCGGTCAATGAGGTAGCACCACGCACACGCACGCGGACTGTTTCGCCCGGTACACCGGTATTTTGTGATACCTGTACACCAGCGGCCAAGTTTTGAAGCATGGAAGTTACATTAGGAGTATTTAATTGACTTAATTGTTTTAACCCTACTGAAGCCACAGAACCGGTCAAATCTTTTACAGAAGAAGTACCATAACCTACTACGACCACTTCATCCAGATTGGTTACTTCGCTTTCCATTTTTATATTGAAGACATGTCTGTTACCAATTTTCTCCTTAACCGTCTGCATACCGATAAAGCTGATCATCAGTTCGTCGTTTTTAGTATTTTCGGGATAAGACAACATGAACTGCCCATCCATATTGGCTACAGTACCGAAAGTTGTACCTTGGATGACAATAGAAGCTCCAATGACCGGTTCACCCGTATCATCTTTGATAACTCCGGTAATCGTTCTGCGTTTGGCATTTCTGTCAATCGGTAATATTAACACATAATTGTTTTCTACCAACTCATAACGCATACCTGCCTGGCTACAAATCACTGAAAGTGCTTGCTCCAGAGGTTCTTTGTTTAATGTTAGTTTCAAAGGTACATTGTTTAAGTTGCATCTTCGTACATGATATTAATGCCGGTTTGCTTTTTGACCATGTTAAGGGCCTCTTTCACACTGATGTTTTCACTTTTGATAGTGACTGTCTTGTCAGCTGATACATTTGCAAACACAGCGTTGAATGTGCAGAATATGCACATTAGCATTACTAAAAACCTCATTTTTGGAGGTTTAGCTACTAAACGCTTCCAAAGCTCGTTTCTTTTCATAAAACTCAAATAACTTATTTAATAATTTAGAATGTTCCTGTTATACAGGGCTTGATTATTGTTTTTTTACTAATATGGTTTCTCCCTTTTTCTCAAACTTGACATCGGATACACGATGAATGATGTCTAGTGCAAAGTCCAAAGGCTTGTTACGGAAAATAACTCCGGTGAATTTCATGGTTTCTAATTCCTTGGATGCTATTTGAATATCTACATTATAGCATCGGGACAGACGGGCTATCAGCAAAGGAAATGGCATTGCGTCAAACTCCATAGCACCCTCAGTCCATGAAATATAGAATTCAGTATCTACTTTGGAAACTTTTGATTGTGCAGAAGAGTAATGTTCGCCTGGTAGTAGATAATATTCACCTGATGGAGCATTTACCTTTAATTTTCCTTCAATTAAGGTTACTGATAATTCTTCATCGGGATAAGCCGAGATATTGAAAGTTGTTCCTAATACATAAATAGCATGGTCGTGTGTTTTTATTATGAAAGGGCGGGCTTCATCGTGTGTTACCTCAAACATGGCCTCTCCTTCCAAAGTGACTTCTCGGGTATCTCCGAATTGAACCGGAAAATCAATATGAGAGTCCGCATTCATTTTTACTTTTGTGCCATCAGCTAATACTATTGCGTACTCCGAACCTTTTGGCACTATAATTTTATTCTGTAATAATTCAGTATCCAGTTTGGGTTTGTGGGGGGAATCACTTTCTTGAGGAAATATGATTTCTCCATTGTTGATATGACTTCCATTGATTTCCCGTTGGTTTTCATAGAGGGGAACTACAGAATGGTTTGCTTGTACCAGGTGGCTTTAGGAGTTTCTGTGTTTTTGGGAAGAGGGGATTGTTGTGGCTGTTCGTTTTGGGCAATGGCAGGTACTGGCTTCTGGCCATTGAAATATAAAATGGAGGTAATTCCTATTAGTATTGCTATTGCAGCGGCCGAGGAATAAATAGCGATACGGCGATGAATAGTATGGGACCGGTTACAACGGTGTTGAATAGACTTCCATGAGGCTTCTTTATCAAACTGATGTAATAAGTTAAGTTGGTTGTTTACATGGTGGAGTGAAAGTAACTTCACAAAGATTTCTCTATGCGATGCGTCTTCTTCAATCCATAGCTTTAATTCTTCCAATTCCTGCTCGTTAAGCTGATGGGACAGGTATTTTTGAATTAGTGTTTCCGTTTTACTCTTTTGCATAATTGTTGTACAGTTTAACAGAAGTATCACAAATACGCAAATGGGTGACAAAAATCTGAATAAATTTATAAATTAAATAAGATTAGAATTTCTATCATATTGAAACGACGCAACATTTTTAGTGCGCGTGATAGATGGGTTTTTACTGTATTTACGGAAATATGGAGCTCTTCAGCTACTTCTTTGTACTTTTTATCTTCCAGAACAATTTGACTAGAACATTGTACTCTTGTTCTGGCAATTTTTTTAATTCAGTCAGTAGCTGGTTTCTTTTTTGCAATAGTTCTTCCTCATCATAAAAGTCATCGATAGGAGAATAAGATTCTTCTTCCATTTCGTCTAAAGAAAAGTAACGTTCTCGCTGCACTTTTGTCAGTGAAGAGAAACGGACGGCATTGAACAACCATGCGTGCAGATTGGAGGAAATGGTGGTATGTGAGTTTTGTCCCAAAAACTGACAAATAGATTCTGTACAATATCTTCTGAAGTTTCCGTAGAGCCTGTGAATTGTACAGAGTAGAGGCATAAAGGGAGATAATAAGTATCATACAGTAGACGAAAGGCCTTTTCTTTGTTTTCAGCAAAGAGAGCTAGTATCCTTTCGTCTACTTCATTATATCTATTGTATTTTCTTGCATTATTGTTCATGGATGCCTTTTGCGGCACAAAATTAGGAATTTAACCGACACGATATACGACTTTCACCGATTAAAAATGCAAAAAGTACAATGTATTATGAATATTTTCTTTATTTTTCAATTCTGAACCAGTCAGCGTCTGTCCATCCTCCGTCATTGGTTACAATAGCGGGGCGCGTACAGAAGATACCTACCTTGGCTCCTATCCATTTACCTTCTTTTACTTGGAAAGTTTCTCCTAATGGCTGGAATTTCTTGCGTCCGTACTGTAACTGAGGTTACATTTCACTAATAAGTCGTGACCGCCTTCACTGGCTTTAATCTTGTCTCCTTTTGCAGAAAATTTAGCGCGAAGATAGATTGTGCCGCCTTTTAAGGGAACGGAAGCATTTACTTTTTCAGTAGCCCCCCGATCGGCTTTCAGGCACTCCACTTGTGACAGGACAAGTCCGTTGTCTGTGTTTTCAACAACTAATCCGGCATAATCCATTCCCATTACAACCAGTCCCGTACGTTCACCTTTATATTTTTCTGTCGGCTTGAAAGTAAGCTTGGTGGTGGCAGTAAAATTGGGAGCCGGGGTTTTTTGTAGCATCAGATTAGAAACATTCCATAAACTTTTATAATCTTCGGGAACTGGGTAGGAGTATAGACGTACAAATCCTTCTCCTCCGTTGAAATAAGCCCATTTTTCATTGATGTTAGCCTGCCATTGCCATTGAGGAGACAATGTATAACCATCAAACTCGTCACTTTCTTGCGGGGTACAAATAGGATAGTTCTTACCTACATTAGGCTTTTTATAAGTCAGAACAGGTTCACCACAACCATCGCCGTCTTTATCAACACCTATAACGGGCCAGTCATCAACCCATTTCATAGGTTGCAGGTGGACTAAGCGTCCGTAAGCTCCTACGTCTTGGAAGTGCATGAACCAGTCTTCTCCTGTAGGGGTGTCTACCCAACCGCCTTGATGAGGTCCGTTGACGGGAGAGTTGCCTTGCGCTAATACTGTTTTCCATTCGTATGGACCGTATACGTTTTTTGAGCGAAGTACGACTTGCCATCCTGTAGGAACGCCGCCTGCCGGATGGAAGATGTAATAGTATCCATTACGTTTATAGAATTTGGGCCCTTCACAAGTTTGATGTGCTTCATGACCATCGAAAATGATACGGGATTGTGTGATAGCTTTACTTGCATCAGCACTTAGCTCACAAATTGTAATTACACTTTTCAGTCCGGCCCGGCTTCCTGCATAAGCGTGAACCAGATATACACGACCGTCATCATCCCATAATGGGGTCGTGTCGATGATGCCCTTTCCAGCTTTCACCAAAACTGGCTCGCTCCAGGGACCTTTCGGATCTTTGGCTTTCACCATGAATACTCCTTGGTCCGGGTCACCCCAGAATATATAGAATTCACCGTTATGGTGACGGATACTGGGTGCCCATACACGGTTGCCATGTTCAGGACGGACATCGGTAACAGGGGGCAGTGCGTAGGGTACAGCCGCACCTATGATAGTCCAGTTGACAAGGTCTTTGGAGTGTAATATTTGTAAACCGGGCAGACAGTTGAAACTGGATGAGGTCAAATAATAATCGTTTCCTACACGGCAAATGTCCGGATCGGAGTAATCCGCATACAGGACTGGATTTTGTAGGTTCCATTGCTTGATCGGCCACCCAGGCTTGGGATACATAATTCTGTGCGGGAGCAGATAAAAAACAGCTTCCTAGCAGACAGAGAGTGATTAGTCGTTTCATGGTTTTAGATTTTTTATTTAATCGTAATTTTGCAAGGATGTTCCAATTCTTTTCTCCATTGGGGAAGATAATTGAACCAGTCTTTCATATCTTTAAATCCGAAACTTTCTTTTTTTGAGGTGAAAGTAACGTAATAGTGGAAATGCTGTTGCCCCGGTGCTTGTAAGGTATATAAGTAGTTTGATCCGTCTTGTACTTCTTTACCGATATATTTAGGAATGAAAGTTCCCATACCTGTTGTTTCCTTCACATAGCCTATGGTGTCTGTGACAGGCCAGTCGGTTCCCCAGCTTCCAGTCAGTCCTTTATGGTCGCTCATGTGACCTCCTTCTTTCAGAATCTGTACACCTGCTGCAAAGACTTCCTGTTTAAGCGGACGGTCAAACAGGACATCTACCTTCATGTCTCGATGACCGCCATAGATGGTATATCGATTGATCATGTTCAAATCGTTTCCTTGATATTCCCAACCGATGACTTCTGCTTCGACGATGGCACGTACAGGTCCGGAGGCTAGTACACGTTCCGTGCGGTTTACTACTGGTTTTATGTGGGTCGCTTCAGTACCATTCCAACCTTTTAATGCACCTACACCACCACTATTGTAAACACGTAGCGCATCATCTCCGTAGCCGTTGGCACGTTGCGCTTTGGTAGGGTAGAAACAAGTCTCTTTTATTTCCAGTCTTTTATTTACTTTGCTATATGGATCTACCGTCTGTTTTTCATTGAAATAGATACGATAGGCAACTAATTCACTCTCTATAGCCGGTCCGTGATGGTAAACAAAACTATATACATTCTCGGTTCCTGCCGCTGAAAATCCCGTAATATTGGCGAATTTGTTGTTATGTCCGTAAGCTTTCATTTGGGCATAAGTACGTGCCGGATAGTTTTTTTCACTTTTTTCTGAAGAGAGAATTACACGGAAACTTTTATTGCTTTTGGCTGGCATATCGATAAGGAAAGCCAGTTCGTCAGCACGTGCGTCACCGTTCAGATCGTCTAGTTGGGACGGAATTTCTTTATTACCTTCCCATACAGTGGCGGATTTGATGTTGAAACCTGCTTTCAGGTTATTTAAATCTATCACTACCGGTTCATCGGTCTTATTTTGAGTCCATTCATTACTGACTTCTACGGTCAGTGTCTTTTCGCCTTTTTGTGCAAAAGAGTTGGTAAAGCATCCTGCTAATAATGTGAGGACAATAATTGAGCGCTTTTTCATAATGATGTATAGTTTATTATTTTAAGCACGGATCATACGGATTACACAGTGTTAGTATGAAAACCGTGTTTATCCGTGCAATCCGTGCTTTACTATTTTTATAAATTAAGTGGAGAAATGCACTAATGGGTGTAAGAATTAGAAGTTGAGTTCTTCTCCTTGTGCCCCGATTTCAGCATGATTCTTTCCGTCTATCATTACATTGGAAACATTTTGCATCTTCAAGTTCTTTCCACTTTTTAATAACTCTATTTTGATATTTTTCATATTAACTTCGTCGGCTTCGCTTAATACTACACCTTCTTTAGCATTAGATACGATGATATTCTCCATATTGATATTCTTGATTCTCATCTCAGGCAAACCATTGAAGAACACAGCCCTGCCTGCTCCGTTACAGGTTACATCTTTGATAAAGATATTACGGAATATCGGAGTTTCTTCTGTTACAGGAGGGATGGTAGTTTCTGCTTTCTTTTCATCCTGATTAGGGTCTTCACCACGACCTTTTCCACCATAGTATAAATTGAATATTAATGCTTCGTTCGGAATATTAATCATGTTGATATTGCTGATGTAGATATTCTCTACCAATCCGCCACGCCCACGATTACTTTTAAAGCGTAAGCCAACATCTGTACCCATGAAAGTACAATTGTCTACATATATGTTGTTTACGCCTCCTGACATCTCACTACCTACAACAAAACCTCCATGTCCATGTAATACGGTGTTGTTCATAACGATGACATTTTGACAAGGTTCACCGCGTTTGCGCCCTTGTTCGTCCTTTCCTGACTTTATACAGATACCATCATCTCCTGCATCAAATGAGTTGTTGATAATCAATGCTTTATTACATGATTCCAAATCAAGAGCATCTCCGTTTTGTGAGTACCAAGGATTAGAAACTGTAACTTTATTAATTGTAATATTTTCACATGATAGCGGATGTAAGCACCAACTAGGTGAATTTTTGAATGTCGCTCCTTCCAGCAATACCTTATTACATTTGATGAAACTTAGCAATACAGGACGTAACCAATCGCGCATGTAGTCCCAGTCAGAATCGGTAAGTTCTCCACGAGGTACATTGAAGTTGTCTTTTGATAGGATAGCACCTTTCAATGCACCTTCACTGGGATACCAGATTCTTCCGTCGGCATCTACTACACCACCAGAGGCGATCAATTTTTTCCATTGACCTTCAGTCAGTTTATCTTTCTTGGTCGGACGCCATGTGTCTCCATTACCATCAAATACTCCGTGACCTGTAATCGCTATATTTTCAGCATTACGTGCTGAAATAGGAGACTGGCAACGACGGGTTTCCAAACCTTCAAAAGACGTGTTTATAATGGGATATAGTGAATGGTCTGCACTGAATAATACTAATGCATTCTTTTCTGTATATAGATTCACATTGCTCAATAGTTCGATGGGACCGGTCAACCACAAGCCTTCAGGATAATGACTTTACCACCGCCTTTGGCATTAACCTGTTGGATTGCATCATTAATAGCCTTTGTGTTTAAAGTAATACCGTCTGGTTTGGCACCGAAATCTATGATGTTTACCGAATAGTCTGGGAAAGTAGGTTGTTCAACTTTATCCATCTTGAAAGGGAGACTTGTATAGATGGCGGGATCTATGATATCTTCTACAATAGTCGTAGACGGACAATTATTACATCCGGTCAAAAGGGGGATTAAACATGTGGCAGGAAGTAATAGAATCTTCTTTATTAAAGTAGTCATTGGTATTATATATGTTTAAGATTAATAATTATCTAGTTGATTGTTGCTTTAAGAAGTCTTATCACTCTCCCGTAAAAGACCCTCACGGGCTATTTACGGGAGTAGCAATAATGTTTCATGTTAACCTAATTCTAACCTTAAATAAATATTATGAAAAAACCTCTTAATTTGATGGCAAATATAACTGAAAGAATTGTCCTTTATGTGCACTATTTGATAGAATAAGTGGATTTTTTGTTAAATTCTCATTTAGCTGAAACCTTAAATGGTAAAAATTAGTTTTATAATTGCATTATTTCTTCATTTGTGTGCAAAAAAAGCTATGATTAATTTATTTGTTTGTATCTTTGCAAACTAATTTAACAATAAAGAAGGTATGAGTTACAATTTGTTGAAAGGAAAAAGAGGTATTATTTTTGGTGCATTGAACGAACAGTCTATCGCATGGAAAGTTGCTGAAAAGGCTGTAGAAGAAGGTGCGTCCATTACATTGTCCAATACTCCGGTAGCTGTCCGCATGGGAGAAGTTTCTGCTTTAGCTGAGAAACTGAATTGTGAGGTAATTCCGGCAGATGCAACCAGCGTAGAAGATTTGGAGAATGTTTTCAAACGTTCGATGGAAATATTGGGTGGAAAAATAGATTTCGTTCTGCATTCTATCGGTATGTCTCCTAACGTTCGTAAGAAACGTACTTATGATGACCTCGATTATGATATGTTGAGCAAGACTTTGGATATATCTGCCGTTTCGTTCCACAAAATGATTCAAGCTGCTAAAAAGCTGGATGCTATTGCAGAGTATGGTTCAATTCTGGCATTGAGTTATGTTGCTGCGCAACGTACATTCTATGGATATAATGATATGGCGGATGCAAAAGCATTGCTTGAATCTATCGCGCGCAGTTTTGGTTACATTTATGGTCGTGAACATCATGTGCGTGTGAATACCATATCTCAGTCGCCGACTATGACTACTGCCGGCTCAGGTGTGAAAGGTATGGATAAACTGTTTGATTTTGCTAACCGTATGTCACCATTAGGCAATGCTTCGGCAGACGAATGTGCAGATTACTGTATTGTAATGTTCTCTGACCTGACTCGCAAAGTGACTATGCAGAATTTATATCACGATGGAGGCTTCTCCAGTGTAGGTATGAGTTTGCGTGCCATGGCAACTTATGAAAAAGGTTTGGACGAATATAAAGACGAAAACGGAAATATCATTTACGGATAAGAAATAGATGATACGCAAAATTATATTCATATTAGTGGGATGTCTTGTTGCTCTTTCCTCCTGTCAATGGGATGGGAAGAGTGGCAATACTGCTGATGTGGATGTAAGAGTTGCCCGTTATGATCGTTTGCAGTATGAGTATGTTACGATGAATAGTTTCTCGGCACTGCAAAAAATGAATACGGACTATCCTCAGGTTACCAAGCTGTTGATAGAAGATGTATTGGCGATAGGTGAGGTGGATGACATGAAGATTAACGACCGGATGTTGGAATATTATTCGGATTCTACCTTATTGACTTTGATGCACGATGCCGAAGAGAAATTTAAGGATCTTAGTTGGGTTGAGGAAAAACTGACTAAAGGTTTCAAACGTTTGAAGAAAGAGGTTCCTGCATTGTTTGTACCTCATTTTTATGCTCAAATAGCTGCGCTGAATCAGTCGGTTGTAGTTGGGGATAGTATTTTGGGCTTTAGTATTGATAAGTATATGGGGGCGGATTATCCTTTATATAAACGCTTCTATTATGACTATCAATGTCGCAGTATGGAGCCTGATCGTATTGTTCCGGATTGTTTTACCTTTTATTTGCTGAGTCAGTATCCTTTGCCATGGCAGCCTGGTCGTACTTTATTAGATATGATTATGCATCGTGGAAAGATAAATTGGATAGTGGCTCATATTTTAGGGTATGAATCTTTTGAGAAAGAGATGGGATATAGTGAGGATGAGGCTGAGTGGTGCAGGAAGAACAAAATAAGTCTGTGGAAGACAATGGTTGAAAATGGTCATTTATATGCTACCGATCCTCTTGTTGTACGTACTTATATACGCAAGGATCCCTTTATTTCTATTATGGGTGAGAAAACTCCTGCAAGCATTGGAGTATGGATGGGGATTTTGCTGATTGATGAATATATGAAAAAGCATCCTGATATGACAATAAAGGATTTGTTGGCTAAAACAGATTATCATCAGATGTTAGCTGAAACAGATTTCAAACCTTGATATTTTGACTGATTAGTAGTATGATGGAAGTTGCTTTGTATCTATTGCCTGTCACATTGGGCGAAACTCCTGTGGAAAATGTGTTACCTGTGTATAATAAAGAGGTCATTCTCGGCATCAAACATTTTATTGTAGAAGATGTACGCTCGGCACGTCGCTTTTTGAAAAAGGTAGATCGTGGGATTGACATAGATGCATTGACTTTTTATCCATTGAACAAACATACTTCTCCTGAAGATATTTCCGGTTATCTGAAACCTTTGTTAGCCGGACAGTCCATGGGAGTTATTTCTGAAGCCGGTTGTCCGGCTGTTGCCGATCCTGGAGCGGATGTGGTTGCTATTGCTCAGCGTAAGAATCTTAAAGTGGTGCCTTTGGTAGGACCTTCCTCTATTATTATGTCTGTTATGGGGTCGGGTTTTAATGGACAAAGTTTTGCTTTTCATGGTTATTTGCCTATTGAGTCTGGTGAGCGTGCAAAACGTATTAAGGTATTGGAGCAGCGTGTTTATGCAGAAGATCAGACGCAGCTTTTTATTGAAACTCCTTATCGTAATAATAAGATGGTGGAAGATATTCTTAAGAATTGCCGTCCGCAAACCAAACTTTGTATTGCTGCCAATATTACGTGTGAAGGAGAATATATCAAGACTAAGACAATAAAGGAGTGGCAGGGGAAATTGCCGGACTTATCGAAGATTCCCTGCATATTCTTGATTTATAAGTAGTGCGATAACAGATATTCATTTAAATTCCTCCACATTTGTGCCACTATGTTCAGATGATCTACTTCTTCTTTTAGAAAAGAACTATATTGGGCAGAATTCATTTCTATTTCTTCGGGAGTAACAAATTTCCCTCCAGTAAAATGTATCTGTTCTTCGTCATTTAAAGGAAGAATATATAGCATGATGATTTTTTTTACTCCATTGGTTTCTTTTACCAAATGTTTCAGACTGAAGCGTGGCTCCGGTTGTCCGGTAATATGGTTGCTATATTTATTTTCTACTTCTTTGGCATATTTATCCGTATCTGTCTTGCAGGCATAAATGTAGTCTTCCATAGGTATGTCCAACTTGCCGGGTTCTTCACCTTGATAACTGCGGGGGGCAACATAATCTTTCCATTGCAAATAGGGGCGATACGTAAGAAAGGCATTTTTTTATAAGTTAAACTGATTGTTTTCACAAAAGCATGATTGACAATAATGCAAATGACATATATCAAAGGAGGGATGATGTGGGTCATAGCGTAAAGGGTATTATAAGAAAGTGGACTGAAAAATAAATAAATTATACAGGAAGCAAACAAGTGAATGCCGGATAAAACAGCTATAACCTGTGTGGCCCAACAGTTCAGAATAGATATCTTATAATGAAGTAGGAGAATAGTTTTGCATAAAAATTGGGGACCATGAGGTAGAGTAGTGAAAAACAGAGTATCAGTATTTCTAACGTAATGGGAACTGTTCGGTCCGGAATAAGCATATCTCCGCTTATACCTTTTATGATGGATGCAATGATTAATGCCAAAGTTCCATGTAGTAATACTAGGTTTGGCTGATAAACAGGAGGTTTGACAAGTCTGTATAGGATATAAATAATGCTAGCCAAACTACAGACATACAAAACAGCTGCATCTTGAAAGAAAATGCAGAAAATCATACATACGATGGTTGGAATTAACCCTGTAGACATGATTAAATTCTTGTATTCCAGTAACGATTTCATTCTCTCTATCTCTATTTATATCTTTATAACAAAAAAGATATAAAGTTGGTTTACTCGTTACCCTTTAAATTTTATATGTTTTTCTGCATGATAGGAGGAACGTACCAAAGGTGCGCTTTCCACTTCTCGGAATCCTTTCTTTAATCCAATTGTTCTATACTGTTTAAATTGATCGGGAGTAATATAGTCCGCTACCGGATAATGGCGGTGGGTAGGTTGTAGATATTGGCCAATGGTAAGTATCTTGCAGCCTTGTGCCAATAAATCGTCCATGACTTCTTCTACTTCTTCCGGGCGTTCTCCCAACCTACCATAATACCGGATTTAGCTGTAATACCATTATTGGCTATTTGTTTGATGACCTTTAAACTGGTTGCATAGTTGGCTGCGCTTCGTACCAGGGACTGATGCGGC
>ENA-OQJH01000183-OQJH01000183.1-human-gut-metagenome-genome-assembly--contig:-NODE-183-length-37579-cov-3.268130_pt1 | contig 37579 bp, 40 predicted proteins | sample MGYA00242597_ERZ504763 | MGnify/ENA primary metagenome ERZ504763 (study PRJEB26092, sample SAMD00036359) | human gut metagenome | host: Homo sapiens | study: EMG produced TPA metagenomics assembly of... | reverse complement strand
GATAAAAGAAGACGCACAGGCAGATACCATTCCTCCCGCTTACGAAGCGGCCGGAGCTCCGCACTTTCCATCCTCACCGATGAAAAATACTTCGGCGGCAGCCTGAAAGATATCCGTTCGGCACGCCCCCACGTGCAACTTCCCATTCTAAGGAAAGATTTCATTATAGATGAATACCAACTTTATCAGGCACGCATCGTAGGAGCGGACGCTATCCTTCTTATAGCCGCCGCTTTGAAGAAAGAGCAATGCAAAGCCCTGGCCCTCAAAGCCCATGAACTTGAACTGGAAGTCCTGCTGGAAATCCACAACGAGCAAGAACTGGAATATATAGACGAGAACATTGACATGGTAGGAGTCAACAACCGTAATCTGGGAAGCTTCCACACAGAGGTGGAAAACTCTTTCCGCCTGGCGGAAAAACTACCCGAAGAAATGCTCCGGATCTCTGAAAGCGGCATCTCCAGCCCCGAAACAGTTAAACAACTCCGAGCTGCCGGCTTCCGAGGCTTCCTGATAGGGGAAAACTTTATGAAAACACCCGCACCTGGAGAAGCCTTAAAAGAATTTATAACCAAACTAGAGAAATGTTAGGATGCAACAACAATGATTATCAAGGTATGCGGTATGCGCGAGCCCGAAAACATACGCGCCATAGAGCAAGCCGGAGCAGACTGGATGGGATTCATCTTCTTCCCCCAGTCTGTCCGCCACGTATCACATCGTCCGGAATACCTGCCGGAACAATGCCGCCGGATCGGAGTCTTCGTCAACGAAAGCAGCGAAAACATCCTGCTGAAAGCACAGGAATTCGGTCTGCACCATATCCAGTTGCATGGCAGGGAAACACCGGAACAATGCCGCAAATTAAAAGCCGCCGGATTAGGAATCATTAAGGTGTTTTCCATTGCACGGGAAATTGACCTGCGACCCGTCGGCTGTTATGAGGCATTTGCGATTACTTTCTTTTCGACACTGCCTGTTCCGGATATGGCGGTTCCGGCAAAACTTTCAACTGGAATATCCTGCAAGCCTATCGGGGAAAAACGCCTTTCCTGCTGAGTGGCGGCCTCCGTCCCGGCAGCCTTTCCTCTCTGTTGCAGTTCAAACATGAACAGTGGGCAGGCATCGACTGAACAGCGGATTCGAGACTGCTCCGGCTCTGAAAGACGCCGCCGCCGTCCACACATTTATAAACCAATTAAAACAAAAAATACAATGAACAGAATCAACCAGTTATTCAGTATCAAGCAAAAAGACATCCTCTCTATTTATTTTTGCGCAGGCTTTCCTACTTTAGAAGGTACGGCAAGCACCATCAAAGTCCTGGAAAAAAAAGGGATTAACATGATTGAAATCGGCATTCCTTTCAGTGACCCGATGGCTGACGGTCCCGTTATCCAGCACGCCGCCACCCGCGCCTTGAAAAACGGCATGACACTGAAACTTCTTTTCGACCAACTGAAAGATATCCGTAAAGAAGTACAGATTCCGCTGGTGTTGATGGGATATCTCAATCCCATCATGCAATATGGATTCAAGGATTTCTGCCGCACTTGCCGGGAGACGGGAATCGACGGGGTGATTATCCCGACTTGCCTTTCAAAGATTATATGGAGGAATATCGTTCCATAGCCGAGGAACAGGATGTGAGAATCATCATGCTCATCACTCCGGAAACCAGCGAAGAACGTATCCGCCTGATTGATGAACACACCGACGGTTTTATCTATATGGTATCTTCCGCCGCTATCACCGGTGCTCAAAAAGATTTCAACGCACAGAAACAAGCCTATTTCCAACGCATCGCCGACATGAATTTACGCAATCCCCGCATGATAGGTTTCGGAATTTCCAATAAACAAACCTTCGAAACCGCATCCGCTCATGCCGCAGGAGCCATCATCGGCAGTAAATTCGTGACCTTATTGGACGAGGAAAACGGGAATGCGGAAAAAGCGGCAGACAAGCTGCTGGAAGCTTTGAAAAACTGATCTTCCACAACCCGTAAACGCAGACGCAGACGCAGCAGACGCAGGCCCTTTTTTCTCACACACGTGCGCGTACATTATATATGTAAATGTGTATCTATTTTTAATAACCTGTTTTAACTGTCATCAGAGAGGGAGGTCAAAACGAAGATGAACGCTCTGAAAAAGATACAGATTGTAACTGAACAACATAAAAAAGTTGTATCCTTATTCAAATGTAGAGTGAATACGACTCTTTTATTGTCGGTTGAAAGTACAAGTTTCAGATTCAAAGTTCATTTTCTCTAAAATAGGGTCTTCCACCTTACGGTAGTTTATTCTATTTCCCCACCTTGTATTATACGCGCACGTGTGTGAGAAAAAAGGGCCTGCGTCTGCTGCGTCTGCATCTGCGTTTACGGCATTCACTCATAATGCCCTCCTCTTCAAAGCTCACCTGAAAGGCCAGTACGATGAAGGTGAAAGATACAGTACCTTGCAGGCATAAGATTATATATCTTACAAGCATAAGATATATAATCTTACACGTAATCTTTCCATATCTTCCACCCACCCTATCCGGGAAAACCAGCCTCGTCCATAGAGAAAACATTTTGTTATTTTTCCCTCTTATTTTTGTCATACTTATACATAATTACTATCTTTGTGCCAAAATTAAACAAGAGAAGCGCATGATACAGAGTGAATATCCTTCCGTTTTGCTAATATACACAGGCGTACGATCGGCATGATTGAAAATCCTGAGACAGGTGCACTAGAAGCCTTTAATTTCGACCAGTTACAAGACAATGTCCCCGAATTGAAGCGGTTCAACTATCGCATCTCCTCTTACCAATTCAATCCCCCCATTGACTCTTCGGATATGGAACCTGCCTTGTGGGCCAAGTTAGTCAAGATCATCAAATACAATTATGATAATTTTGACGGGTTCGTCATTCTGCACGGTACAGACACCATGGCATACACCGCTTCAGCGCTCAGCTTCATGCTGGAAAACCTGAGCAAGCCGGTTATCCTGACTGGCAGCCAGCTGCCCATCGGCATGTTGCGCACCGATGGAAAGGAAAATCTGATCACTTCCATAGAAATAGCCGCTGCCAAACATCCGAACGGCACTGCTATTGTACCCGAAGTATGCATCTTCTTCGAAAACCATCTGTTGCGCGGAAACCGTACCACAAAAATAAATGCGGAGAATTTCAATGCGTTCCGTTCATACAATTTCCCTTCGCTGGCGACAGCAGGCATCCACATAAAATATGAATATGACCGTATTCACAAAGCCGATCCCAATCTGCCATTAAAACCACACTATCTTTATGATACCAATGTAATTATACTGACCCTTTTCCCGGGCATCCAGGAAAACATGATCAGCAATATCCTGCATACACCGGGATTACGCGCAGTGGTATTAAAAACCTACGGTTCGGGCAACGCTCCGCAAAAGCCATGGTTCATCGAACTTCTAAGGGATGCCACTTCACGGGGAATCATCATTGTCAACATCTCCCAATGCTCTACCGGAACAGTGGAAATGGGAAGATATGAAACCGGACTCCATCTGCTGGACGCAGGGGTCATCAGCGGCTACGACAGTACGGTGGAATCCGTTCTAACCAAACTGATGTTCCTTTTGGGACACGGAAAAAGTGAAAGAGAAATACGTTACCAAATGAGTATTCCAGTAGCCGGAGAGTTTACGAAATCATAATTTATTGCGTTCCAATTATTATCCGGCGGGATGATTACAGAATCATTAAAATGGTGTAATCTACGATGAAAACTTAACGATTTTATAACATGTAATCTTTTTGTAATATTTGTTTCATCAAATAGTAATAAAAATGCTCCATCTTTGCAATGCTGATCAGAAAAGATTAGTTTTGTAGTATTAAAAAGATGGATATATGAACGATTACCGCATTTTAGTAGTTGACGATGAAGAAGATCTATGCGAGATTCTTAAATTCAATTTAGAAAACGAAGGGTATTTTGTGGATACAGCAAACTCCGCCGAAGAAGCCCTGAAGATGGAACTGACCCAATACGACTTACTGTTGCTGGATGTGATGATGGGAGAAATTTCAGGATTCAAAATGGCGAACATGCTGAAAAAGAATAAAGCTACCGCTTCTATTCCCATTATATTCATCACTGCTAAAGATACTGAAAACGATACTGTGACAGGATTCAACCTGGGAGCCGACGACTATATCTCGAAGCCATTTTCACTGCGCGAAGTTATAGCACGCGTCAAGGCTGTCCTTCGACGTACCAGTCCCACACAGGGAAAAGAAGTGCAGGAACAATTGCAATACAAAGGGCTTTTAGTCGACATCACCAAGAAGAAAGTCAGCATAGACGGTATAGAAATTTCCCTGACAAAAAAAGAATTCGAAATCCTGTTGCTGTTGTTACAAAACAAAGGCCGCGTATTCTCACGCGAAGATATTCTGGCTAAAGTATGGCAAGAGGAAGTCTATGTGCTGGACCGTACCATTGACGTCAACATTACTCGCCTGCGTAAGAAAATAGGCGAATACGGAAAATGCATCGTCACCCGCCTAGGATACGGATACTGTTTTGAATGCGAATAACCTAACCTGTACCTTTCCATGACTATTGAATTATCCAGCCACGTCCTGTCATTCAACAAGAAACTATTCTTGTCGGTAATCTCCTTATTCATAGCATTCGCCATCTGTTTCATGGCATTCCAATATCGCAGGGAGAAGGAATACAAAATAGAGCTGCTGAACACACAACTCCAGAATTACAACGACCGCCTGAATGATTTTCTCCGTGGCAGGGATACGCTGAATATTCAACAATTGGACGACTATGTATGCGAACACACCTTTGAAGATCTACGTGTGACACTGATCAACAAGAATGGTACTGTAATTTATGACAATCTGGAAAAAGATCCCAGCCACTTCGAGAACCACCATAACCGTCAGGAAATAAAAGAAGCCATCACTTATGGCAGCGGCTATTCCATTAACAGACAATCGGAAAGCCTGGGCGGTGAATTTTTCTATTCGGCCAAGTATTATCCTAACCTGGACTATATCATTCGTTCGGCCCTTCCCTATAATGTCAGTCTGATGAGACACTTGAAAGCAGACTCCCATTATGTATGGTTTACACTGATAATCAGCCTGATATTAATAATTATATTCTACCGGTTCACACATAAATTGGGAATGTCTATCACCAAATTGCAACAATTCGCCATGAAAGCCGACCGCAATGAACCGATAGACACTGATATGCAGGATACCTTTCCCAAAAACGAACTGGGCGAGATATCCCAACATATCATCCAAATTTACAAACGTCTGCATCAGGCAAAAGAAGATTTATATATCGAACGCGAGAAACTGATCACCCATCTCCAAATCTCGCACGAAGGTTTAGGCGTATTCAACCACCGCAAAGAAGAGATTCTGGTAAATAACCTGTTCACACAATATGCCAACCTTATCTCAGACAAAAATCTGAGTTCTACGGAAGAAATCTTCTCCATCCCCGAATTGCAGCCCATCACCCGTTTCATTACAAAAAACAAGGAACGCAGTATCGGCAAAGGAGAGAAACGGATGTCATTAAACATAGACAAAAACGGACGTATCTTTGCCGTGGAGTGCATTATCTTTCAAGATGACAGCTTTGAAATCTCCATCAATGACATCACTCAGGAAAAGGAGCAAGCACTTCTGAAAAAACAGCTGACACAGAACATTGCCCACGAATTGAAAACCCCTGTAAGCAGCATACAGGGATATCTGGAAACCATAGTAAACAACCCTACCCTGCCCCGTGAGAAAATCAATGCTTTTTTGGAGAGAAGCTATGCACAAAGTAACCGGCTGGCACATCTGTTACGGGATATCTCCGTACTTACCCGCATGGAAGAAGCTCCGAACATGATCGAGACAGAACCGGTAAACCTCACCACCATGATGCGGAATATCCTGAACGAAGTAACTTTGGAACTGGAAGAAAAGCAGATCACTGCCCACAATATGCTGCCTGAAAGACTGACCGTACAAGGCAATTCTTCCCTGCTATATTCCATCTTCCGGAATCTGACGGACAACGCCATTGCATACGCAGGAAGTCATATTTCCGTAACCATCCGCTGTTTCCGTGAAGACGAACGTTTTTACTATTTCAGTTTCTCGGACACAGGCGTAGGAGTAGATCCCGAACATCTAAGCCGTTTGTTCGAGCGTTTCTACCGGGTGGACAAAGGACGTTCACGCAAACTGGGCGGCACAGGCCTGGGACTGGCCATTGTGAAAAACGCTGTCATTCTGCATGGAGGAACCATTTTCGCCAAGAACACCCCCGGTGGAGGTCTGGAATTCATATTTACACTGAGTAAAGAATGAGAAGATGACAAGCACCTGTTTCTAAATTTTTCTTCAAAATTTAAACAGGCTCTAAAAAATAAAGAAAGATAATTGTTTTCTTAAATATAAACTGTATCTTTGCGGTGCATCGGTTCATTTATCTCCCTCCGAGGTGAATGATTAAAAGGGAATCAAGGTGAGAATCCTGAACAGTCCCGCTGCTGTATGTTTCACTAAACGCATAAGCAAAATGCCAATAACCACTGGGATAATTTCCGGGAAGGTGCTTATAGCGGAAACGAGTCAGAAGACCTGCCTGTGCATTTATCAAATCTGAAGCTTTCGAGGAAAGAGCTTGGAACACTGAACGTAAGGGATGCCTTTAATCACATCCGCTATTTTCTCCGTTTCACTGTCCGGAAAAGAGTATCAGGTAAAAAGAACATTTATTTTAAAGTAAACTCTGCCAAGTTTATTTGGAATGCTCAGCCGAAGTGATTCGCCTGAGCATTATTTTATAATCCAAGTCAATACAAAATCGGGATGAGTGACATAACGGACCCGGTAACGTCCCTGCCGGCCTGTACGATATTCGCATGCCTCGAACTCCCCCTCTTCCGACAGGCTGAAAGGAAAAATACGAAGATGACGAATGAAATCCACCTCCTCTACTCCCATCAGTTTGAACAGTGCCTCCTTGGCCGACCAATGGAGCAACAAAGCGTAAACTTCATCTCCTTCCATCATTGTGGACTCTTCATCGGAACGAATAAAACGGGAAGCTACTTTCCGCACTCTGGTTCCATACTGCTCTATATCCATTCCCACCTCACAGGAAGAATGAAGCGCCACCGCCACATAACCGCGAGTATGCGAGATGCTGATATACCGGCTTCCATCCTTTAGATAAGGCCTTCCCGAAGAGTAATAAGCTATCTCCTTTTCTTCTCCACACAAAGCCTTCAGCAGCACACGTACCGACAACCATTCATGCTTCCGTCTTTCGGAAAAAACAGCCAGTTTCTCCCTATACCAATCTTTATGCTCCAACGATGCCAGCAGTTGTTCCGTTGTTTCATCAGACTTCCATATTCCAAGCAGAAATTCCCCTTCGCTATAAGTACGGTATAAAGGCATGATAAAATCTATTTCTTTCCTTCTTCCATTTCCATGGAGTGGGAAGGGTCAATGATAACTTTTACTTTCAAAATGCGGCGCGTATTCATTTCAAGTACCTCAAATGATAATTCCCGTAATCCAACCGCTCGTGCAATACAGGAAACTCCCCTTTTATTTCCAGCAACAAACCGGCCAAAGTGTCCGCATCTCCTTCCACTTTCTCGAAAAGAGCGGGATCAGCTTTCATAATTTTATAAAAATCGGACAGTAAGGTTTTTGCCTCGAATATATAGGTACGGTCATTCAGTTTCACATACGTACGCTCTTCATCATCGTATTCATCATTAATCTCTCCCACAATCTCCTCGATGATATCCTCCATTGTAACAATACCCGAAGTACCTCCAAACTCATCGACAACGATGGCAATATGGATCTTGTTTGCCTGAAAATCACGCAAAAGGTCATCAATCATCTTTGTTTCAGGCACAAAGTAAGCGGGACGGACCAATGTTTGCCAACGAAAGTTGTCGCCTTTGCCCAAATGAGGAAGCAAATCCTTTATGTAAAGAATCCCCTTTATATTATCCCGCGATTCGGCATATACCGGAATACGGGAATAGGCATTTTCCACAATGCATTTCAACACTTCGGAATAAGGGGTATTGATTTCCAAGTCCACCATATCCAGCCGGGAAGTCATCACTTCCTTGGCCGTTTCCTCACCAAAACGGATAATACCTTCTAGAATATTGCTTTCCTCTGAAATCTCACTCTTGTCCGTCAATTCCAAAGCCTGTGAAAGCTCGTCGACAGAAATATTATAATTCCTTTTGCCACACATCTGTTCACCAAAAAGGAAGAACGGACCAGCAATGCCGACAAAGGTGAAAAGAATTTCTTTAAAAAAGAAATGGCAGGAGCTGCCTTACGGCAAAACTTCAACGTGTTCTGTGCCGAATAAATTTTAGGCATGATTTCACCGAAAAGCAATAGCAGAAAAGTAAGGACAACCGTTATTAGCAGGAATTCCAGAATCACGGAATTTCCAAAGTGTATGGTGCTGGCAAAAAAATAATTGCACAGCATGATAATGGTTACATTGACAAAATTATTAGAGATAAGAATAGTCGCTAACAAGCGTTCGGAATCATTCAGCAGGGCGCTGATACGCCTGTCCGAAGTATGTTTTCCTTCCTCTATCTCACTTAAATCAACAGGTGAAAGGGAAAAGAAAGCTATTTCCGAAGCAGACACAAAGCCTGAGGCATACAACAATAAAACAGCTAATAAGATAGCTATAATGCTCCTATGGTAGGAGCCGTTACGGTTACACCGTCAAATAAATCCGCCAAGCGGCATAAATACGAGTCAGGGTCCAAGGAATCTGGTTTTAGTTAAACATCAAGTTCTCTTACTTAAAAAGGTAAATCGTCTGTCAGGCTATTATCCGAAGTTTGCTGTTGTTGCGGAGCTACTTGTGCAGACATCTGCTGCCGGGATACCGCTTGTGCCTGCACATATCCCGTACCCGGTTGCTGTGAGGCGTTACGCGGGGTCAACATCTCCATATTATCAGCAAAAATCTCGACAATGGTGCGTTTTATGCCATTCTGATCATCGTATGAACGGCTACGGATTTTTCCTTCTATGTAGAGTTTGTCGCCCTTACGGACATATTTTCCGCAGTTTGAGCCAGCCTCTCCATAACACGATATTATGCCATTCCGTACGTTCGGGAACTGTGTTCCATTCTGCAACGTATAGGCACGATCGGTGGTAGCCAACGAGAAAGTGGCAACGGCAATGCCGGTATCCAAATATCTCACATCAGGGTCCTTTCCTACATTTCCAATCAAAATGACTTTATTTACTGACATTCTATTATTCCTTTTTAATTATTAGGCTCCAAAATTAGCGAAAAAACTGATTCACCAAACGCGATACGGCAAATTTATGCAAATCTTCCACGCTTATTCTCTGATACTTCGCAAAAGAAGCCGAATTCTCAGGGAGAATCACTTCATAAAAATTTGCGTAAATCACCCGGTGGGACAACACGTGCTTCACCCCTTTCCGCACCAGCCGCACTATGGGCTCCTCTCCCCCGGACAGCATCCCGCGAAACTGTGGCGATGCATACAGTTCCTCTTCCGTCCATTCACGATCTGTTTCTACCAAAGGCGGTTCATACAAATTTTTCCATATATCATTTCCGCTGCGCTTATGTATAAAGGTATACGCGCCCATGCGTACATATATATAATTAAAATAACGATTGGTCACCTTGATTTTATGTTGCTTCACAGGCAAAGAGCTGGCAATCCCCTTCAGGCGCGCCACACAAGAATCGCTTAGCGGACAAAACAAGCAGTCGGGCGCCACCGGAGTACACTGCAAAGCTCCAAAATCCATGATAGCCTGGTTATAGAGACCGGGACACTCACAGTCCAGCAACTCATCGGCAATCCGGACAAACAGTTTCTTTCCTTCCGTCGAATCAATGGGAGTATCAATGCCCAACCAGCGGGACAGTACCCGGTACACATTACCATCCACCACAGCGTATGGCATATCGTAAGCAAATGAACAAATAGCCGCCGCCGTATATTCCCCCACTCCTTTCAAAGCACGCACCCCGGCGTATGTTACAGGAAACCCTCCTGCCTCTGCCATCCTTCTGGCCGCAGCATGCAAATTTCTCGCACGAGAATAGTACCCCAGCCCCTGCCAATATTTCATCACCTCATCCTCATCGGCTGCAGCCAGTGCGAACACATCAGGAAAACGAGTCACGAAACGTTGATAGTAATCATATCCCTGAGCCACACGGGTTTGTTGTAGAATAATCTCCGAAATCCATATCAAATAAGGATTTTTTGTCTTTCTCCACGGCAAATCACGTCCGTTTTCCCTGTACCAATCTATCAATTTTCTGCTAAAATTCTCCATATCAGTATTATATAAAAGTACATTCTATGCAATATTTCCGCAAAAGTAAACCAAGAAAATGGAAGAAGATGCTTTTTTTAGGAAATTTATTCTGAATATATTTCTTAAAGAGGGAGAAAAGCTATATATTTGCAGTCCAAAAAATTAAGATATAAGTATAACAATAATTATTTAGCGAAATGACTAAAGCAGATATCGTAAACGAAATTACGAAAAATACCGGTATTGACAAGGTGACAGTGTTAACCACACTTGAGGCTTTCATGGATACAGTAAAGGATTCATTGTCTAAAGAGGAAAATGTGTACCTGCGTGGTTTTGGAAGTTTTGTAGTAAAGAAAAGAGCTCAGAAGACTGCTCGCAATATTTCAAAGAACACTACAATCATTATTCCGGAGCACAATATTCCGGCATTTAAACCAGCTAAGACATTTACATTATCAGTAAAGAAATAATAAACAAGAGTATTAACCCATAAAATTTGAAGCTATGCCAAGCGGAAAGAAGAAGAAAAGACACAAAATGTCTACTCACAAGCGTAAAAAAAGACTAAGAAAGAACAGACATAAAAGCAAAAAATAATTTGTAGTCTGTCTGTGACGACAAATAAAGAACAAACCTTGCAAAGCAACAAAAGTCTTTCGGGTTTGTTCTTTGTTTAATGAGGAAAGTGAACAATTTAAGAATACAAAAGTGACAAGCGAACTAGTAGTAGACGTACAACCCAAAGAGATTTCCATCGCACTCCTTGAAGATAAAGCGTTGGTGGAATTTCAGAAAGAAGGGAGAAGTGCTTCCTTCAATGTGGGAAATATGTATTTGGGACGGGTAAAGAAACTGATGCCCGGCCTTAATGCCTGTTTCGTGGATGTCGGCTTTGAAAAAGATGCTTTTCTTCATTATCTAGACCTAGGTCCTCAATTTCATTCTTATCAGAAGTATCTGAAGCAAGTTTTAAGCGACCGTAAAAAACTTTTTCCCATCACAAAAGCTACTATGCTGCCTGATATCGAAAAGGAAGGGACGGTTTCAACCACCCTCCAGCAAGGTCAGGAAGTTATTGTGCAGATTGTAAAGGAACCTATCTCGACCAAGGGGCCCAGACTAACCTGCGAATTGTCATTCGCCGGACGTTATTTGGTATTAATCCCTTTCAACGACAAGGTTTCGGTATCACAAAAAATTAAATCGAGCGAAGAACGCGCCCGTCTGAAACAGTTATTGCAAAGCATCAAACCGAAAAACTTCGGAGTGATTGTACGCACCGTAGCGGAAGGCAAAAGGGTGGCCGAGCTTGATGCAGAGCTTAAGTCTTGCTGAAACATTGGGAAGAAACAATCACTAAAGTACAGAAGGCTCCCAAACTGCCGGCATTAGTATACGAAGAGACCAGCCGCACGGTAGCCATGTTGCGCGATCTTTTCAATCCGTCTTATGAGAACATCTATGTGAACGATGAAACGGTGTTCCATGAGATTAAGGATTATGTATCACTTATCGCCCCTGAACGGGCCGAAATCGTAAAACTGTACAAAGGTCAGCTTCCCATATTCGACAACTTCGGTATTACCAAACAAATCAAATCCTCTTTCGGAAAAACCATTTCGTATAAGAGTGGAGCTTACCTGATTATTGAACACACAGAAGCGCTTCATGTAGTGGATGTCAATAGCGGAAACCGCTCCAAATCTGCCAACGGGCAGGAGGCTAACGCATTGGATGTAAACCTGGGTGCCGCCGACGAACTGGCACGCCAGTTAAGATTGCGTGATATGGGTGGCATTATCGTGGTTGACTTCATTGACATGAATCTAGCAGAGAACCGGCAGAAACTGTACGAACGTATGTGCCAAAACATGCAGAAAGACAGAGCAAAACATAACATTCTGCCCCTCAGTAAATTTGGATTGATGCAAATTACCCGCCAACGCGTGCGTCCTGCCATGGATGTCAACACCAATGAAACCTGCCCCACCTGCTTCGGGAAAGGTAGCATAAAGCCATCCATCCTTTTCACGGATACTTTGGAGAGTAAGATTGATTACCTAGTCAACAAATTGAAGATAAAGAGATTTACGCTGTACATCCATCCGTACATCGCAGCATACGTGAACCAGGGACTGGTTTCCCTGAAGCGCAAATGGCAAATGAAGTACGGATTCGGAATAAAGATTATCCCCGACCAAAGTCTGGCCTTCCTGCAATATCGGTTCACCGATGTTCACGGTGAGGAGATAGACATGAAAGAGGAAATTGAAATCAAGTAAAAGAAAAGGGAGTGATCGTGAGTCACTCCCTTTCTTTATTTCACTACTTTGGTATTCAAGGCTTGATTTCGAAATTCCACAAACTCGAACAACTTGTCACATTCTGCCGATTATAACTTGCCCAACCATCAACAAAACTGGCAAAACAACAGACCATCTGCTGCCTCTACTTTATTTGCCTTGCTTATAGTCTTTCACTATTCCCTCCGCAATCCAATTTGCCAATGCCTGACGGTTATTCTTCAGAACCAGCCGCTGTTGGTCACGCTTGTTCCGGATATTTCCCAATTCCAGAAACACCGCTACAGGAGTAGTATTACGCAATACATACAAATTACGTTCACTCACCGTCCCGCGAAAACCACGGTTTGGCTGATGCTTGTCATATTTCTTATCAAAGGTACGGTGCAAGTTGTTGGCCAACGCTTGCCCTTTATACTCTTAGGAGCGTTATAAAAAAACACATCCGTCTGCTGTCCCTGGCTGCGACTGTCCACATGAATAAATACAGCTCGTTTGTAATTGCTCTTATCCTTCCGATATAGTTTATTCACCCAGTCACAACGTTGCTTCAAACGAGCCACCTGATTCAAGGGAATAGGGTCTCCCATGCAAGTTTCACGCTTACTGTTTGCCAGGACATGACCGTCACGAATACCATCCTTCTTATCTTGAATGATAATATGTACCTTCGCACCGCGTGACAACAACTCACGTGCCAACCGCAGAATAATATCGTATGCATACTCATCCTCATGCAACTGACGCCCCTGATAGATACCGATGGCCCCAGGATCAGGACCTCCGTGCCCACTCACCAAATAAAAACAAGCTCCGCTTAATTCATTAGATGTAATCTGATAGGTGGCATACTCCTTTCCAAATAAAGACTCCTTGCCGGTACGAGGCTTTTTCTTTGCCAGAAGCGGTGATAGAACAAAAAATAAAAATGTAACAAATAGTACCGATACCCTCATTGCCTGTTATTTTTCTCCCAACATTTCATCTATCTTCTTGCACAAAGAAGAAAATTCCTCTTCATTGTACAAACGGGTCAGCATGACAATCTTGCCCGCTTTGTCAATCAACACATTACGGGTGATACCCGCCTTACGATCCGCATATCTGGCAAAAATATCAGCCCCCGGATCAAGGGCCAACGGATAGGTCACGCCGGTACGTTTGGCAAAAGCCACTACAGTTTCCAAAGGTTCGTCCCGATCCACTCCAAAGAGAGCAAACGCTTTATTATCCTTATGTTTCAACCAGATATCTTTTTCAATAAAAGGCATCTCCTTTCGGCAAACTCCACACCAACTGGCGGTGAACTGAAGCATCACTACCTTGCCACGCAAATCAGAGAGTTTTACTTTCTGTCCGTCTGTCAGCTCCATTTCAAAATCGGGAGCATATCCCCTACCTTTACTATATAACCAGCATTATCAGGAGTAACCTGTTGTGCCTTCACCGGCTGGCTCAGCAAACATGCGCAAACCAGCAACATCAGACTCATAACTTCTTCATCGTTATTCTCTATTTTTATATATTCGCTACAAAGATAGGCTATTCCATCATTTTTTCGTAATTTTGCCACCCAAAATAACTACCAACTTATCAAGAAGATGAATATTTTTTTGGGATACAATCACTCATTATAATGCGGGTACGTGGATTTATCAAGTTATTATTACCCTTACCGGCATTATTTTAACCTGTTCTCTATTCAAAAAACCTACAAAAAAATAAAGGTAGCAATGAAGTTATACCTTATATTCTTGAATGTATGGATAGCTGCCGTGTATTACATGATTTATTGTGAACCAAGAAGTTATAACAGTGCTTTGGCAGGATTTTGGGGGATCATGGCCATCTTCTGGATTTATGACCTGAAAGTAAACTACACCCCTTTTGATCGGACTCACAAACATACCGCACTAGCCGTCCTGCTTTGTATGTTGCCACTGGCCTATCCACTCTTCTCCATTATAAGGGGGATGAGCTTTCCCATGATGACCTCACCTGTAATGCCTTGTTCGGTAGCGGTTTTCACCATCGGACTGCTGCTGGCATTTTCCAAACGAGTCAATATCTTTCTCGTCATGTTTCTCTGCCACTGGGCGCTGATCGGTTTCACCAAAACTTACTTTTTCCATATTCCCGAAGATTTTCTGCTGGCAAGTTCGGCTGTACCAGGACTTTATCTGTTCTTTAAAGAATACACAGCTTCCCATCTGCATACTTCTACCCTTTTCCGTGCCCGTATGATTAATCTCGCCTTAATTATTGCTTGCGGTGCAATCGGTGTGCTGTTCATGATATCTATGGTGTGCGAACTAGCTCAAGAACAGGCTTTATCGAAATAAAAACACGTCTTAATGAGGTACTTTGCAAATCTTTCGTACTTTTGCCAACAAATTGAGTTAATGTTTTAACAGGATGAACGTATTAGAACTAAGTGAACAGGAGATTATCAGACGAAACAGTCTGAATGAATTGCGAGCTATGGGCATCGAGCCATACCCCGCAGCTGAGTATGTAACCAATGCATTTTCTACAGATATAAAAGCTGAGTTCAAAGATGATGAGGAACCTCGCAAAGTATCGGTAGCCGGACGTATGATGAGCCGCCGTGTGATGGGTAAAGCTTCATTCATCGAATTACAAGACTCAAAAGGCCGTATCCAGGTATATATCACTCGTGACGACATCTGTCCGGATGAAAATAAAGAATTGTACAACACAGTGTTCAAACGTCTGCTGGACCTTGGTGACTTCGTCGGTATAGAAGGATTCGTATTCAGAACCCAGATGGGTGAAATCAGTATCCACGCTAAAAAACTGACCGTACTGTCCAAGTCTATCAAACCACTTCCTATTGTAAAATATAAGGATGGGGTCGCTTACGATAAGTTTGAAGATCCCGAACTGCGTTACCGCCAGCGTTATGTGGATTTAGCCGTAAACGAGGAGGTAAAAGACATCTTCATCAAACGCAGCAAGGTATTCAGCTCTATGCGTGAATATTTCAACTCAAAAGGTTATATGGAAGTAGAAACTCCGATTCTGCAATCCATTGCCGGCGGAGCAGCCGCACGTCCGTTCATTACTCATCACAACGCACTGGACATGCCGCTGTATATGCGCATCGCCAGCGAATTGTACCTGAAAAGACTTATCGTAGGTGGTTTCGAAGGTGTGTATGAAATAGGCAAGAACTTCCGTAACGAAGGAATGGACCGCACACACAATCCGGAATTTACCTGCATGGAAATATATGTTGCCTACAAGGACTATAACTGGATGATGGAGTTTACAGAAAAGATGATTGAAAAAATCTGTCTGGATGTAAATGGAACCACTCAGGTAAAGGTAGGCGACAACATTATTGATTTCAAAGCCCCGTACAAGCGTGTCACTATGCTGGATTCCATCAAGGAACACACCGGCTATGACCTGACAGGCATGAACGAAGAACAGATACGCGAAGTTTGTCAGAAACTGAACATGGAAATTGACGATACAATGGGTAAAGGCAAGCTGATTGATGAAATCTTCGGAGAATTCTGTGAAGGTACTTACATCCAGCCTACTTTCATCACCGACTATCCGAAAGAAATGTCTCCGCTGACAAAAATACACCGCAGCAATCCGGATTTGACAGAGCGCTTCGAACTGATGGTAAACGGCAAGGAACTGTGTAACGCATACTCTGAACTGAATGACCCGATTGATCAGTTGGAACGCTTCGAAGAACAAATGAGACTGAGCGAAAAGGGAGATGACGAAGCGATGATTATTGACAAGGACTTTGTCCGTGCGTTAGAATATGGTATGCCCCCACTTCGGGGATGGGTATCGGTATGGACCGTCTGACGATGCTGATGACCGGGCAGTCTACCATTCAGGAAGTATTGTTCTTCCCCCAGATGCGTCCCGAAAAGGTTACTCCGAAAGACACTCCTGCCAAATTTATGGAATTGGGAATTTCAGAAGACTGGGTTCCTGTCATTCAGAAAGCAGGCTATAACCTGGTGAGCGATATGAAAGAAGTGAATCCGCAGAAGTTGCATATGGACATTTGCGGAATCAACAAAAAATATAAATTGGAACTGACCAATCCTACGGTGGATGAAGTTGCCGGATGGATTGCGAAAATTGAGAATTGAGAATTAAAAATTGAGAATTATTCCAATTGTCAATTATCCATCATAAATAATAAGCATGAAATTGCCCGGTAAAATAGCGATAATGGGTGGTGGCAGCTGGGCCACGGCTATTGCAAAAATAGTCCTGGCTCAGGCTGACTCAATCAACTGGTATATGCGCCGCGACGACAGAATCGAAGAATTCAAGCGTTTGGGACATAATCCGGCTTATCTGACAAGTGTGCGCTTTGATATAAAGAACATCAACTTTTCATCAGATATTAATAAGGTGGTAAAGGAATCGGATACTCTGATATTTGTTACCCCCTCTCCTTATCTGAAAAGCCACCTGAAAAAGCTGAAAACCAAAATAAAGGACAAGTTCATTGTCACTGCTATCAAAGGTATTGTCCCTGACGAGAACCTGATTGTTTCCGATTATTTTCACCAGGTATACGGTGTTCCCGAAGAGAATATAGCCGTCATCGCCGGTCCGTGCCATGCAGAGGAAGTAGCTTGGAGCGTCTTTCTTACCTTACTATCGGATGTAAAGACATTGACAAGGCGAAAATATTTGCCCGCCAACTGGCCGGACATTATATAAAAACTTCTGTAAGCCCGGATGTGCAGGTATAGAATATGCTTCTGTGTTGAAGAATATTTATGCCATCGCCGCCGGAATTTGCAGCGGTCTGAAATATGGCGACAACTTCCAGGCCGTATTAATATCGAATGCCATTCAGGAAATGAACCGCTTCCTGAATACCGTACATCCCGTAGAACGTTCTATTGACGATTCCGCCTATCTGGGTGACCTATTGGTAACGTCTTATTCCAATTTCAGCCGGAACCGCGTATTCGGGACCATGATTGGTAAAGGTTATTCCGTAAAAAGCGCACAGATAGAAATGGAAATGATTGCCGAAGGATACTACGGAACGAAATGTATCAAGGAGTTAAACAAGCACTTGCACGTGAACATGCCTATCGTAGATGCCGTATATAATATTTTATATGAGCGCATCTCGCCCATGATTGAGATTAAATTATTAACTGATTCATTCAGATAAAATATCAGATACAATGAAGAATATTAGTTTAAACATCGACAAAGTAGCCGGTTTTGCTTCTAAGGAAACAATCGCTGCTTACGAACCTCAGGTGAAAGCCTGCATGGAAACATTGGAAAACGGTACAGGTAAAGGTAATGACTTCTTGGGTTGGTTGCACTTGCCATCGTCTATAACAGCCGAACATTTGGCTGACTTGAAAGCTACTGCCCAGGTTCTGCGCGACAACTGTGAAGTAGTAGTAGTAGCAGGTATCGGTGGAAGCTATCTGGGAGCACGGGCCGTAATCGAAGCTTTATCCAATAGTTTCCAATGGTTGAAAGCAAAACAAGACGGACCCGTCATCGTATTTGCAGGCCACAATATCGGCGAAGATTATTTGTTCGAATTAACTGAATACCTGAAAGGTAAAAAGTTCGGTGTAATTAATATTTCCAAATCTGGTACTACTACGGAAACCGCTTTGGCTTTCCGTTTGCTGAAAAAACAGTGTGAAGACCAGCTTGGAAAGGAAATGGCGAAGAAAGTGATTGTTGCCGTTACAGATGCCAAGAAAGGTGCTGCACGTGTTACAGCAGATAAAGAAGGATATCAGACTTTCATTATCCCCGATAATGTAGGTGGCCGTTTCTCTGTCTTGACTCCGGTAGGTTTGTTGCCTATCGCAGTGGCAGGTTTCGACATCGAAAATTAGTGGAAGGCGCACGCACAATGGAAACAGTATGTGGGCCGCTACTCCGTTTGCCGAAAACCCTGCTGCCGTTTATGCCGCTACCCGCAATGAATTGTATAAAAACGGCAAGAAGATTGAGATTTTGGTAAACTTCAATCCCAAACTGCACTATATGAACGAATGGTGGAAACAATTGTACGGTGAATCCGAAGGCAAGGACGGTAAAGGTATTTATCCGTCTGCCGTCGACTTCTCTACCGACCTCCATTCTATGGGACAGTGGATTCAGGAAGGTGAACGTACTATCTTCGAAACAGTTATCTCTATCGAAAAGCCGGAACATACACTTCAAGTTCCTTCGGACAGCGAAAATTTGGATGGCTTGAATTTCCTGGCAGGAAAGCGTGTGGACGAAGTGAACAAGATGGCAGAACTGGGAACTCAGCTGGCACACGTTGACGGTGGTGTACCCAATATGCGACTGATTGTGCCCGAGCTGAATGAATATTATCTGGGAGAAATCATCTATTTCTTTGAAAAAGCTTGTGGTATCAGCGGTTATTTGCTGGGAGTAAATCCGTTCAACCAACCGGGCGTGGAAGCATACAAGAAAAATATGTTTGCTTTGTTGAACAAACCGGGATACGAAGAAGAGTCTAAAGCCATCCAAGCTAGATTATAATCGTCAAGAACCTATAAAGAATGCCATTTATCAATGTCATTCTGAATGACAGTGAAGAATCTGAAAGCATCCACCAAGTGCTTGCAGATTCTTCACTTTGTTCCAATCCAACGGTCACAACCGTTGGAAGTAATAATTATACATTTATTCTATGTTTAAAGAAGCGATAAATAACTATCTTCATGCTCATGGATACGAATCCATCGACCTGAAAGCCGTATTATTCGATATGGACGGAGTGCTGTTCGACTCCATGCCCAACCATGCTGAAGCATGGCATAAAATAATGAAACGCTTCGGTTTCGGCCTCAGCCGAGAAGAAGCTTATATGCACGAAGGGCGTACCGGTGCATCTACGATCAATATAGTAAGTCGCCGGGAGCGTGGGCATGATGCTACAGAAGAAGAAATAAAAGCCATCTACCAAGCCAAAACTGAAGAATTCAACAAATGCCCCAAAGCAGAACGAATGCCCGGCGCACTGGAAGTATTGACTAAAATAAAGAGCGAAGGACTGACTCCGATGGTAGTGACCGGTTCGGGACAAACTTCGTTATTAGACCGGTTAAATCATAATTTTCCGGGCATCTTCCAAGCAGACTTAATGGTTACCGCCTTTGATGTGAAATATGGGAAACCAAATCCGGAACCGTATCTGATAGCCCTAAAGAAAGGCGGCTTCAAACCCAATGAAGCGTTAGTAATAGAAAATGCACCACTAGGTGTACAGGCGGGAGTTGCCGCCGGTATTTTTACTATCGCCGTGAATACAGGACCATTGCACGACAATGTATTACTGAATGAAGGAGCGAATTTACTTTTTCATTCCATGCCCGACTTCAATAAAAATTGGGAAACACTACAATCTGCATTAAAACAAGATTAAATTTTGCAAGAATTCTTCACAATCAATAAAAAAGAGCTCCTTGCTTTCACCTAGATGAAAAACAAGGAGCCCATATTATATAAAAAATCACAGCCTATCAAAATACCTGAACCTACTTTAAAACTTTGCGTAACCAAGGAATAACCAGTTCGTTTTTAAAATAATGAGAAGGGGGATCTACATTGACCGTTTCGAAATAGGTCTTTGAATCCAGTCCTTCATCAAGGTGCTCCACATCTTTTCTAACTGCCTTATCAGCAAACTTCGGATAATGATAAAACTCCGCATTTTCCGGTTTTCCACTAGCAGCATAAGCAGATTGCACCAAACGGAAATCACGGTCCAACCCTCCCTCTGTAAAATGATAGGACGAGGAGCTAATGACGCAACAACATCTGGAAAATTAAAATACCTCCAATAACCAGGTATCAGATGACGGATAGAATTTGGAAAAGGACGCCTGTTTTCCTTGTCAGGTTTAGTCATCACAACGGCACGTTCTTGAGTCTGGCATAGAAAATCATTGTACACAAAAGCATAAATGTCCTTATCCAACACCCCCAAGACCATCATCGGTTCTGTACCTAATGAGAATCCGCTAATCACAATCCTGTCCTTTCGGATATAAGACTGGTCTTTCATCCAATTCAGCACTTGCATATCCAGATAAGAAGTATACCCTAGCCAACTCCATCCCAGTTCAAGCAAAAAACGGGAAACAACATCATAGTCATAATTCCATCCTTTATCATAACATTCCAAATCGGAGGCTTCTCCGGCAGCGGCATTATCCACCGCTACCGCCACATAACCTTCTTTAACCATATTCAAAGCCATACTTACTTTGGGATTATTATAATCCTCAGTTAACTTATCACAGATGCCGGGCTCACCGGCCAATCCTTCTTTGGTCCTTCCGGAACCCGGAATGCACAAGACTCCAGGTACTGCACCCTTCAAATGTTCCGGTTTCAAAACCAGAAAAGTGGAAACTGACTTTGGAAAAGGATAGAACTCCCATTTCTCTAAATATATCCCTCTTTTTTTCCGTTTTCACACAGACAGGAGACGGTTGTCCCTTTATCTCGGGAAACTTCATGATCTCCACCATTGCAGCACGCACTCCATCCTGCCATTGCGTAAAATCCTGTGCGGACATACCGGAACGGTAAGCATATTGGGGATGTGTATCTTTCAACATCTCATGCACAATGGCATAAGTACTTAGTAACCGTCCATCCCCACGATCTGATTTCACAACTGCATGCTTCTCAGGTTGTAATTCTGAGAATTACCAACCATACATAAGCTGCATACAGATACTAAAAAGAGCAATCTTTTCATTATCATCATATTATCTCACTATTATTCATACCCCGGAGTCTGCTTGATTTCCGGATCTCCATTCAAAACTTCCACATTAACAGGCCACAACATCATATACGCCTTATCCTCTGTTAATATAGGCAATGAACTTCCATAATGCGCTTTAACAGAAAAGACAAAAGGTTTTCCGTTGGAATCACGTAAACGCAATAAATCAAACCAGCGGCTTCCCTCACCTACAAACTCTTTATCACGTTCCTGCAAAATAGCCCACTCATTATCCGCATAATCTCCTGCGATATATTTATGTTGTTCAAATTTATCACCATAAGCACGCTTACGTACCTCATTTATATATGCAGCACATTTATCCGGAGCTCCCAACCCGTTTTCACACTCGGCCAGCATCAACAAAACATCAGCATATCTATATACCGGTACATCTGAATCATAATAATGAGTTCCTCCATCCGTATGTCCCATCAGTTTTTCCAACAAGCGCCACGAGTCTTTCCTTCGAACATATATTGAAAGAAAGTAGCATCCAAACGAGTATCTTCCTTATCATAAATCTCGATAAACGGCACTTTATACTCATAACGTAATGGTCCGGCTGTCAATAGCTTCAACGGATCCGGACCATATTTATTTCCATCCAAGTCCGTAGCATTGGTAAACAAGGCTACATTATAGAACCAGTTCGCCCCCCAATTGGTCAATTCATTCTTATTAAAACACAGAGCGAAAATAATCTCTTTATTCTTCTTCCCCTCCGGAGTCCATAAATCCGCAAAGTTTGGAAGCAGTTCGAATTGTTGGTTCACCAAATTCAATAAAGCCTTCTTTGCTGTCAACAAGTCACTGTTATTAGGATCTACGGCAGTCAGAGTAGCTATATGATCCCCTGCAATATCATCATCGGGTAATCCTGTAGTGACTTTGGCAGACCACATATATATCTTGGCCTTCAAAAGTTCCGTTGCATAATAAGACCATTCATATTGGTCGGACATCTTCTTATCCGACTCATTGAAGAAAGCTTCGGATTTATTAATATCTTCTTTGATAAACTCTAACGTTTCCTCCGGAGTAGAACGAGCCTTATATAATTGCGTAATATCAATGCTACCCTCGGTAACTTTCGGTTCCGTCTCTAACGGCACACCACCAAATGTTCGATAAAGATAGAAATAGTAATATGCACGCAAGCCATAAGCCTGTCCCAAATAAAATGATTTCTCCATTCCAGTCATATAATCAATTTCTTTATCTACATTTCTGATAAACAAATTTATATGCATGATATTTGGGTACACCTCATACCAATCATCGACACCGGTATTATCTTTCGTAAGCAGATTATTAGTCATAGGCGGACCATATACCCCCTCACCCATAGAAGTAACATCACTTATCAGAATCTCACTTCTGAACTCTCCCAATGTGACAGGCATCTGATATTTATCTCTTAAATCGGCATGAATACCAGTCATAAACATTTCTACCTGAGACTTCTGATTCCAAAAATCATTAGAGCCATAATAATCTTCAGGAGACAGGTCCAACGCATCACAAGCAGACAATACCATCATCCCACTCAACAATATGCTATAAAATATTTTCTTCATAATCCTTCCTATTTATTAGAATGTAACATTTAAACCCAAAACAACTGTTCTAGGAGGGGATATCCTCCATTCTGACTGACACCATATTCGGGGGTCGCCATATTTTTGGCTGCTGTAATATATCCCAAATTCTGTGCTGTTACAGAAACATCCACCTTGCTCAAACCGGATTTATGAATCCAACTCTGAGGCAAGGAATACGACAGGCTTATTTCACGAAAAGCCAAATAATCGCCACGATAACAATTAATGTCTGATATTCTGTCATAATTACGTTTGCCTAAAAAGTCAGCCCATCCATACACCGGATATTTTCCATTCGGATTACTTTCCGACCAGGAATCTTTAACCAAAGATATGGTATTAAATGTTCCCTGCATATTACCCATAATCCAAGGAGTTTTCCAATCATGCACCCAATAGCCTAAAGCATAATCCAGACGGCAGTTCAAAGTTAATCCTTTCCATGAAGTATTAATGTTAAAGCCTCCGGTCCAATGAGGTATCGTATTACCCAATTTCACCCGGTCATAATCATCAATTACACCATCCCCATTCACATCCTGCCATTTCACATCACCAGCCTGTATAGGCAGTCCTTTCTCCTTTTCGGCATCCGACAATTTAGCCCAAGCTCAGGTCCATAGAGCACTTTGGCATCTGCTCCATTTTCCGTATAAGTGGATCTGTCTATCAGATTACCTGGAATCTCACTCTCACTCTTATAAATACCAAGAGATTTAAAGGCGTAAATCACACCATATTCCTGTCCTTCCTGATAACCACCCACCCATTGTCTTTCATAGGTACCATCTGCCAGCTTGCGTCCCGTATAAACCTGATAGGCATCCTGCATATTATTCGGCAATCCATTGTACGGTAATGAGATAATCTTATTCTTATTATAAGCGGTATTCATACTAACTGTAAATTTCCAATCTTTGGTACGCAAAACATTGGCAGTCAGTTCTAACTCCATACCTTGGTTTTGTACTTCTCCATTGTTAGAAAGGAAAGAAGAAACTCCGCTATGGGAAGGCAGGGTGATTTCTGCAAATTTATCCTGTGTACGTCTATTATAATAGGTGAAGTTCAAGATATATTTGTTATTCAGAAAACCAATATCGAAACCTGTCTCGAATGTGTACGATTTTTCCCATCTCATGGTGGGATTAGGCAAATCGTTTATCATCAAAGGAACTTTGCCATTATAGTTGGGTACTATTTTACCATCTTTATCTTTCATAATACCATAAGAGCCTTGAACCGTATAATAATCAAGTCCTGTCACTACATTACCATTAGCATCCAGTACACCAGACACATTTCCATTGGCACCGTAACTAGCACGAATTTTAGCATAAGAAAGTACATTGCTACAAGACTCCATAAAATTCTCTCTACTCAATACCCAACCGGCTGATATACCGGGAAAGGTTCCCCAACGGTTATCTTTTGGCAGCTTGGAGTATCCATCGCGACGTAAAACAAGGCTCAGCAAATACTTGGACTTATAATCATAATTCACTCTACCAAAGAATGAAAGAATGCGTTGTCTGTAATGCCAGGAATCTATTTGCCGCACTCCGGCAGCAGTCGAAGTATAATTCAAATCCTGAAAATCAGATAATGGAGATCCATAACCGGACGCCGAAAAACCTTTCTTGTATGAGTCATAATATTCTACGCCTGCCATCGCATCTATAGAATGATCTTGCCGGAATGTAGTCTGATAATTCAAGATTCCATTGTAAGTCTGGTCCAAAAGTCGTTCATGCTTGTTGGAAGTACTATGATTAGTGTCATACACCGGTCCTGTAGCTACAATATAGTCCCCTTTGAAGAACTCTCTGCTGTCATCAAAATAAAACCAAGTTCCTGTGGTCTTGAATGTCAACCCTTTCATTATATTAAAGGTAAAAGACTGACTCAAATTAAACTTGTCTGTATTATTATCATAGTTCAATGCATCCTCATACACTTTCACTGTGGTCCAGCCACGGGCATAAGAAGCCACGGCAGGGCCTGCCAACCAATCGCCATCCGGACTTTTCACACGGAATGTAGGAGGAACGGACAAGGTAGTACTGAAAAAATCACCTTCACCGGCATATCCTGCACCACCATCGTCCCATTTTGCATCGGTAAATGTCAAAGAAGAATTAGAAGTAAGCCAAGGCTTAATTTTATAATCTGCATTGATCGTGAAATTCAAACGGTGATACCAGTTGTTCATCGCATTTCCTTCGCTGCGATTATAGCCTAGGCTTGCATAATAATGTCCCTTATCATTGCCGCCGGATACGCTCAAGTTATAATCCTGAGTAATAGCCGGAGATTTGATATTATAATCTTTCAGCTGATTATCACAATAAATCAATTTTTGTCCCGGATTCACCGGGTCATCCATTGTCTGCCAACCTTGTTTTAACAGGAAAGCCAGATCATCTGTATAATTCATAACACCCCATACGGCTGTATTGTCCTTATTGCCATTAAGTACATTCCCTTTTTCATCAAAATATCTGTTTCCTGTTCCGTAAGGCTGTGTTCCGGATAAAGTCGCATCACTGGCAAATCCATGCCAAGCGCCCGATTTATCCTGCCATATATGCGAAGACCGATAAAATGCTGAACGCATATAATACAAATAATCATGAGCATTCAAAAACTCATACTGGCTATGGAAAAAATTGAAACCGACTTTCGCACTCAAATTTATTTCCGTATGTCCTTCCGAACCTCTTTTAGTAGTAACAAGAATTACACCATTGGAAGCACGCGCACCGTAAATAGCTGTAGCACCAGCATCTTTCATGACCTCCAAAGACTCGATATCCTCCGGATTCACATCACTCAACGACTCGCGTACAGCACCATCGATAATAACCAAAGGTGAACCGCTACCATCCAGATTGGTACCACCACGAAGTACCAAAGTAGGAGTGGAATTCGGATTACCACTAGTTTGCTGCACCCTTAATCCTGCCACTGCACCAGACAGTGCTTGCGCCGGATTAGTATGGACACCCGTACTTAAAGTAGAATTATCAACTTTAGCAATAGAATTAGTCATCTTGGAACGAAGTTGTGTGCCCCCATAACCTGTTATCACCACTTCATCCAAAGTCTTATTGTCTTCCTGCAGTTGAACATTCAAAAACGGCTTTTTCCCTACAACCATTTCTTGAGTCAGATAACCGATATAAGAAAAGACCAAAGACGCTTTTTCACTTACCATTAACGTAAACTGGCCGTCTATATCAGTTATGGTACCATTGGTAGTACCTTTCTCTATAATATTAGCCCCAATAATTGCTTCTCCTTTGGCATCGGTCACTATACCTTTGACAGTCACTTTCTCTTGTTGCATAACAATGGGAGGCGTTTCTTCTCTAGAAATGGCCTTACGAATTATTACTTGTCTGTCACGGATATGATATTCCAAATCAGTACCGGCAAACATTTGTTTCAGTACCTCCTCTATTGTTTTATTCCGTACATCCACATTGACACGACGAGACAAATCAATATCTGTACGATATATAAAAATAAATTGACTATTCTTTTCTACCCAATTAATCACACTCTTCAAAGTCTGGTTCTCCATAGAAACGGTAAAGCTAGTTTGTTCCGCATAACTCATTTCCGCAAAAGCCTCTTCATAACTTGTAAATGTTAAAATCATGGCTAAACTCATACATTTTGTGAATTTAGGCATGAGTTTTATTCTATTCGTGTATTTTTTCATATATTTGATTGTTTTTTCTATTTATTTCAAGGTAAATAATTAAACAACGATTCAGTGACCAGATAGTACGGCAAATACTGTCTTGGTTTTCTTTTTTTTACATTCTTCTTTTATTCCATAGGCTAAAGTGTTTTAAGGTTCAACAATTCTCATTTAAGGCTCACATAGATTTCATCTTTATCATTTATTGTATAATGCAATGATAATGAAAGACATAAGTTATCCATAACATTGGTAATATCTGTTTGAAGATCCAGTTTTCCTGACAATGACAAGGTCGTAATCTCTGCATCATACCGTATTTTACACCCATAATACCGCTCAAGCTTCTTTAAAACATCTCCTACGGGTCTTTGATGAAGCAGCAATAAATTATCCTTCCAACTGATGTATTCGGACACATCAACCTTACGTACCTGCGTTTTATTGCCTTTAATATCCACCAATTGATTAGGTGCTAATCTTACTTTGCTCTTATTCTCAGTAGTTACTTCCACGCTTCCACGTACTAAAACAACAGATGCACCTCATCCTCCTATAGGCACAGACATTAAACGAAGTACCCAGCACGCGTATATCAAACTCTCTTGTTTTGACAACAAATGGGCAATCCTTCCTTTTGGCTACATCCAGATAAACCTCCCCCTCTACCAGGATTTCACGTTTCTGTTCTTCAAAAATATCCGGATATATCACTTTACTACCTGAATTTATATAAATTCTAGTACCATCAGAAAAAGTAATATCAGCTCTTTTCCCATTAGGAACCATTATCTGGTGCATTTCATTCTTTACAGATGAAGCCTGGGATATTTTAGTATTTAATGCATACTGCTGAATATTCGAACTTCCTAAAGTATCATATTTTAAAGAAGCATCATTTTTCAGATTCATAGCTTGGTTATCTGTTATCAGAATCACCTCATCACCGCAAATGGAAGTCGTGTCATTCAGCAATGCTATATCAAGCTCCGTACCCTCATCAGCATTGGTACTCCACCAGTTCATAGCTAAAATCAAACCAATCGCTGCCGCTATCGACAAAGACCACCTATAAATATGACGTCTGTAGGAAACCCTCTTTTCCCTTTCTACTCGTTTCATCACGTCCTGAAAAGATTTTTCCACATCAACAAATTCCAATTCATCTGCTTCCCGAATCTTCTCAGTCAGGCATCGAACTGTTTTACGAAATTCATCTGAATTATATATTGTTTTTTTATTTTTCATCGAAATACCTTTTTATTAAGAAAACGGCACCCGAATAAAAAAGGTACTCATAAAAAGAAAAGAAATCACACTTTTCTTTGCATGAGTCTTCGTAAGACCAATAGATAAACCTTATATGACAAATAAAAAACTTATTCATCACACAAATATCACTTCATGAAAACATGCCCAAATGATAAAACAACAACAATTAACTACTCGCTAAATCAAGAGAAGTGAAAAGCCCAAACACTACGCACAGGCACATGAACACAATGCACCAAGATACTGAAAATCCAAATGGTTGAAACAGAGAAAAAGAATTCACGCAAACGTGCCAATGTACGCGACAAAAGATTCTTGCTTGATTGAGGATTCATACCTAAGATAGCGGATATTTCCTGATGGCTCAATTCCTTTACATAATATAAATACAGAATTTCACGCTGACGACCAGAAAGACGTGAAATTGCCTTAGCCAGCCTCCTTTCATTCTTCACATCCACATCATCTTTCTTAAATAAAGAATTTATTATTTCTTCACCCATCGGAAAAAACTCATGGCATTCTTCAATCACTTCCATTGGACGTAAAGACTGAAACGCATCCAGCAATTTATTTCTAAAAGAACAAAGCAAATACGCCTTTACATTATCAGTATAATGCAAATTCCTACAATTTAAAATCAACTTGACGAACAGATTCTGTATGGTATCGGCAACCAGCTCTCTGTCACCTACCATACGAATTCCATAGGAATACAATAACGAATAATAGCGTCGATAAACTTCTTCAAATGCCGCCGTTTCTCCTTTAATGAAAGATTCCCAAAGTTTAGTTTCATCATGTGTTCTATCAACCATAATACTAGCTCCTTAAAAACTTATTGAGCTTGCTCAGAGTTAAACTTAACAAGAAGGCAATATAAGAGATGAATCATGTAATGGACTCATCCCTTACTTTATAATACCTACATATTATTCAAACAGTTTACTGCGCGACAACATACAGGCACCGATAATCCCGGCTCTTTCTTTCAATTTAGATTCTACAATAACAGAATCACGGTTCATCAAGTTCAGTGTATATTTTCGAATAGCTGTAGTGATGGGTTGTGTCAAATAATCACCTGTACGTGACAATGCACCACCAATAATGACTAGCTCCGGATTGAATATATTAATAAGTCCCGCTACATGGCGGCCTAATTTCACTCCAATTTCTTCCACCAGTTCAATACACAGCAAATCTTCCTTATTTACCGCATCAATGATATCATCCAAGGTCAAATCTTCCAAATTTTTCTTGGTATTGGAGATAATAGAGTTCTCACCATTATTAATATGTTCCAACAGAATACGATGCAAAGCAGCCCCCGAAACTTCCGTTTCTATGCATCCTTTTTTCCCACAATGGCAGATAATCTCATTCTCATATCCAAAATTATGCCCGAATTCGCCAGAGAAACCGGATTTTCCTTTATAAATCTTTCCATCAATGATAATTCCCATACCCAATCCCCAACTGACATTGATAAAGATGATATTCTTCTCACCTTTCACAACACCTTGCATATACTCACCGTAAATCATAGCACGGGTGTCGTTGTCAATAGAAACACGATAACCACCCACCTTTTCTGATATGACATCCGTCAACGGGCGCTCATCAAAATTGAATATACTGTAACTATATCCCAAATCCGGATTCACACGCCCGGAAAGATTTACATTAATATTTAATATCTTATCTTTCTCAACACTGACTTTTTGAAGAAAATGTTTAATCAACTTACACAATTCGTCTAAACTCTCAGGGGTATTCTTCGCTTTAAAAGGAACATTCATTTTTAGCTGAACTACATCTCCTTTAAAATTTATCAACCCTAAGTTAATGGAAAACTGACGCACTTCAACACCTACAAAATACCCGGAATCTGCATTCAAACCATACAAACTGGGATGTCTTCCCCCACTGGTTTCCAGCTTTCCATAGTCGTTAATGTAACCTTCCTCACACATTTCATCGATGAATTTTGTAACTGTAGGCACACTTAAATCCATCTCTCTTGCTAAATCAGTAATCGTAGAGCTTCCATTATAAATATAATGGGTAATGATTTTCTTCTTCATCACAGCCATCTTTGAGCCCTTTTCAATTTCTTTCAACAAATTCTCACCCATAATAAAATATTCCGTTAATGTCCACAAATATAGTTATTTTTTATGAAATCAAATCACATTTAAAGAGAATTTTCAAAAATTATTTTAGAAGATGTAAGCTAATTATCATTTTTTGTAACAATTCCATTTTCCATATACATTTAAAGAACGTTTCTAAGTCGCTTATTTATCTTTCTATTTATTAAAAGAGCGATTATTAATAAATAAATTTAGTTTTTACTTGTTGTTTTCATAAATCATTTATATATTTGCACGCAACATGATTAAGTAATATAAAATATTCATTTCAAATAAATTAAAGGCTATGGAAAAGATTCACGGATTAATTGATGCACCTTTTACTCCATTTTATGAGAACGGAGAAGTAAATTATGAACCTATTGAAGCCTATTGCCAACTATTGGTTAGAAACGGACTTCAAGGCGTATTTATCAATGGTTCTTCCGGAGAAGGCTATATGCTGACAGAAGACGAACGCATGAAACTGGCTGAACGCTGGATGGAAGTAGCACCCGAAGGATTCAAAGTCATTGTCCATGTAGGAAGCACTTGTGTAAAATCAAGCAAACGTCTGGCAGAACACGCTCAGAAAATCGGAGCATGGGGTATCGGAGCAATGGCACCTCCTTTCCCCAAAGTAGGACGCATTGAAGAATTGGTGAAATACTGCGAAGAAATAGCATGCGGCGCTCCTGCACTTCCTTTCTATTTTTATCACATCCCAGCTTTCAACGGAGCATTCCTCTCAATGGTAGCATTCTTGGAAGCCGTAGACGGTCGCATTCCTAATTTCGCCGGTATCAAATATACTTCGAAAGCCTGTATGAATACAACCAATGCCGTTTATATAAAAATGGCAAATTTGACATGTTGCACGGCCAGGATGAAACGATCCTTCCTTGTCTGGCTATGGGCGGTGCACAGGGCGGTATCGGTGGAACAACCAACTATAACGGCAAAGAACTCACAGGTATTATCGAAGCATGGAAAGCCGGTGATCTGGAACTGGCACGCGAACGCCAGAATTTCGCACAGGAAGTTATCAATGTCATCTGTCACTATCGTGGAAACATCGTTGGCGGTAAACGCATCATGAAACTGATCGGGCTGGATTTAGGAAAGAACCGGACTCCGTTCCAGAACATGACAGATGAGGAAGAAGCTGCCATGAAAGCCGAACTGGAAGCAATCAATTTCTTCGAAAGATGTAACAAATAAACCTGAACCACGATGTTTTCAATAGACTATATAAAAGAATGGTCGGAATCATACAAAACAGATCTGACCACCAATATCATGCCGTTTTGGCTGAAATACGGGCTGGACAAGGTCAATGGAGGTATTTATACCTGCGTTGACCGAGACGGCAGCTTGATGGACACCACCAAATCAGTGTGGTTCCAAGGAAGATTTGCTTTTATCTGTTCCTATGCATATAATAATATAGAAAAGAACGAAGCATGGCTGGCGGCAGCCAAAAGTACAATAGACTTTATAGAAGCGCATTGTTTTGACTCTGACGGACGTATGTATTTCGAAGTGACTGCCGAAGGCACTCCTTTGCGCAAACGCCGTTATATTTTTTCGGAGTCATTCGCAGCCATCGCCATGTCGGAATATGCCATCGCATCCGGTGACCAGACGTATGCTGTAAAAGCATTAGACTTGTTCAAACGGATGCAGTATTTTATGGAAACACCAGGCATACTGGCTCCCAAATATCTGGATACCCTCCCGATGAAAGGACATTCCATTACCATGATTCTGATTAATGTGGCATCACGTATCCGTCAGGCTATTCAGGACGAAAGCTTCAATGGACAGATTGACGCCTCCATCGACCAGCTACGTAAAGACTTCATGCATCCTGAATTCAAGGCTTTGCTTGAAACAGTAGGTCCCAACGGAGAATTCATTGACAGCAACATGGGCCGCACCATCAATCCGGGACATTGTATTGAGACAGCCTGGTTTCTGCTGGAAGAAGCCAAATACCGTAACTGGGACAAAGACATTACGGAACTGGCCCTCACTATCTTTGATTGGTCCTGGGAGTGGGGATGGGACAAAGAATTCGGAGGTATCATCAACTTCAAAGACTGCAAGAACCTTCCGCCACAGGATTATTCCCAAGACATGAAATTCTGGTGGCCTCAGACAGAGGCTGTCATCGCTACTTTGTATGCATATTTAGCAACCGGAAATGAAAAATACCTTGACATGCACAAACAAATCAGCGATTGGACATACGCCCATTTTCCTGATAAAGAGTGTGGAGAATGGTTTGGATATCTCCATCGTGACGGCACGCCTGCACAAATGGCCAAGGGTAACCTATTCAAAGGCCCGTTCCACATTCCAAGAATGATGATCAAGGCTATACATTGTGCAAGGAAATACTCGACAACAAAAAATCACATTTATAAAGCCCTTTATCTATTAGCATGAAAAACAGTAAAATTTATCCTTGGGTTGTAGTAGGATTATTATGGGGTGTCGCCCTGTTGAATTACATGGACCGGCAAATGCTATCCACAATGAGAGATGCCATGGCGGTGGATATCACCGAGCTTCAATCAGCTGCCAATTTTGGGCGACTGATGGGAGTTTTTCTTTGGATATATGGCTGTATGAGCCTATAGCCGGAATGGTGGGCGACCGCATGAACCGCAAATGGCTTATTGTTGGCAGTTTGTTTGTATGGTCGGCCGTCACTTATCTGATGGGAATAGCCGACACTTATAATGAAGTCTTTTTCCTTCGCGCCTTGATGGGAATCAGCGAAGCGCTCTATATTCCTGCCGGATTATCGCTGATCGCCGACTATCACTCCGATAAGTCACGTTCATTAGCTATCGGTATTCACATGACCGGGCTCTACACCGGGCAGGCCATCGGAGGTTTCGGCGCTACAGTAGCCGCCGCTTTTTCCTGGCATACAACCTTTCATTGGTTCGGCATCGCCGGCATTGCATACGCCGTAATTTTGATGCTTTTTCTACATGAAAAGAAGGATAGAATACAAATTGAACAAATAAATTCACCTTCCGGTAAAGAAAAAAGCAATTTATTGAAGGGATTATCATTACTTTTCAGTAATATTGCATTCTGGGTGATTCTGCTATATTTCGCAGCCCCCAGTTTACCGGGATGGGCAACCAAAAACTGGTTACCTACCTTGTTCGCCGAGAACCTGAATATACCGATGTCACAAGCCGGCCCCATGTCGACTATCACCATCGCACTATCCTCGTTCATTGGTGTAATTATTGGTGGAACCTTATCCGATAAGTGGGTGCAAAGAAATATAAAAGGACGTGTGTACACGGGTGCCATCGGCTTGGGACTTACTATTCCATCCCTGCTTTTACTAGGGTTCGGCCATAGTTTCGTAGCCGTTGTGGGAGCTGGATTATTATTCGGTATCGGTTATGGTATCTTTGATGCCAACAATATGCCGATTCTATGCCAGTTCGTATCATCCAAACACCGTGCTACCGCCTATGGTATCATGAATATGACAGGCGTGTTTGCGGGAGCAGCCATTACCGAAGTCTTGGGAAAGTGGACAGACGGAGGTAAGTTGGGACTGGGATTTGCCATGTTGGCATCATTGTTGCAATAGCATTGGTCGTACAGTTGACATTCCTCCGTCCTAAAACGGATAATATGGAATAACCCGTATAGTTAACTTAACACTTAAAACTTAAAAAAAGAAAGAACCATGAGAGTAATTATCGAACCTGATTACCAAGCGCTGTCACAATGGGCGGCAAACTATGTAGCTAGTAAAATCAATGCGGCAAATCCGACTCCTGAAAAACCTTTTGTTTTAGGTTGTCCTACAGGATCTTCACCGCTGGGCATGTACAAGGCACTGATAGAACTGAACAAGCAGGGAAAAGTATCTTTCCAGAATGTCGTTACTTTCAATATGGACGAATATGTAGGCTTACCTGAAGATCATCCTGAAAGCTACCATACATTTATGTGGAAAAAACTTTTTTAACCACATTGATATAAAGAAAGAAAATGTACATATACTAAACGGAAATGCCGAAGACCTGGAAGCAGAATGCGCCAACTACGAAAAGCAAATAGCCGAAATCGGAGGCATCGACCTGTTTATGGGAGGTATCGGTCCCGACGGACATATCGCATTCAACGAACCGGGTTCATCTTTGTCTTCACGCACACGTATCAAAACATTGACTACAGATACAATCATTGCCAACTCACGTTTTTTTGACAATGACGTGAACAAAGTACCTAAACTGCGTTAACAGTAGGTGTAGGGACTGTCCTTTCAGCTAAAGAAGTTCTGATTATCTGCAACGGACACAACAAAGCACGCGCTTTGCAACATGCCGTTGAAGGTGGTATCACACAAATGTGGACTATCAGCGCATTACAGATGCACCAACATGGCATCATTGTTTGTGACGAAGCCGCTACAGACGAACTGAAAGTCGGTACTTACAAATATTTCAAAGACATCGAAAAAGCTAATTTGTAATTTATGAGAACAAACCTAAGTTCGCAGATTTCTCTGAACAGAGTATCTCCGAAATATTATAAACCCGAAAATGCGGTGGAACGTTCTGTCTTAACCCGCTGCGAAAAAGTGCCTACCGACATCTATGAAACGATGGAAGAAGGCGTACAACAAATAGCCAATGAAATTACGGCAAAAATTCAGGAACGTCAGCGCGAAGGAAAGTTCTGCGTGATTGGTGCCGGAACCGGTGCTTCATTACGTCCGCTTTATGCCGAACTGGTCCGTAAACATAAAGATGAAGGACTAAGTTCCGTAACGTAGTAATTTTCAATTTATATGAATATTACCCCTTGGCTTCCGAAGGGGCGGGAAGCAGTTTCTCACAACTGAACGATTTATTCCTCAGCCAAATCGATATTGACAAACAAAATGTATTCACCATCGACGGAACGATTCCGCAGGAAGCTGTTATCGAATACTGCCGCCTGTACGAACAACGTATCCAAACTTTTGGCGGTATAGATATCGTATTAATGGGCATTGGTCGTGAAGGCAATATTGCCATGAACGAACCGGGATCAAGCTTGAGCTCTCCTACCCGACTGATTTTGATTGACTCAACCTCGCGTGCTGAAGCTGCACACAACTTAGGAGTAGACAATCTTCCTCCCTGCTCCATCACCATGGGAGTGGCAACTATTATGACTGCCCGGAAAATCTATTTGCTGGCATGGGGAGATGACAAAGCCGATATCATCAAGAAAGCGGTGGAAGACAAAGTAAGTGACACCTTACCCGCTTCTTATCTCCAAATGCACAACAATGCAAATGTTTGCATAGATTTGGCTGCAGCTTCTCACCTTACCCGTATCCAACGTCCGTGGCTGGTTACCAACTGTGAATGGAACGACAAACTAATCCGCAGTGCCATCGTATGGTTATGTATGCGTGTTAAAAAGCCGATTCTGAAGCTCACCAATAAAGATTATAATGAAAACGGATTGAGCGAACTGTTGGCACTTTACGGTTCTGCTTACAACGTAAATATCAAAATATTCAATGATCTGCAGCACACCATCACCGGATGGCCCGGCGGCAAGCCGAATGCGGACGACACCTATCGCCCCGAACGTGCGAAACCATTTCCAAAACGTGTGGTTGCTTTCTCTCCGCATCCGGATGACGATGTAATCTCAATGGGTGGAACTTTACGCCGTCTGGTTCAGCAAGGTCATGAGGTACACGTAGCATACGAAACTTCCGGAAACATTGCCGTAGGCGATGAAGAAGTAGTACGTTTCATGCACTTCATCAACGGTTTCAACCAGCTTTTTGATGAAAACTCCAACGAAACCATCAAAAACAAATATGCTGAAATCAAGAAATTCCTTGCCGCTAAGAAAGAAGGCGATATGGACAGCCGTGATATTCTGACCATCAAAGGATTGATTCGCCGTGGAGAAGCCCGTACCGCAAGCACTTACAATCAAATTCCACTGAACCGTGTTCATTTCCTCGATCTGCCTTTCTATGAAACCGGCAAGATTGAAAAGAATCCCATCAGTGAAGCCGATGTAGAAATTGTTTTGCAGTTATTACGTGAAGTAAAGCCCCATCAGATTTATGTAGCCGGTGACTTGGCCGACCCGCACGGAACCCATCGTGTCTGCACAGACGCAGTGCTTGCCGCTATTGACATCGAGAAAGAAGCCGGTGCCGAATGGTTGAAAGATTGCCGCATCTGGATGTATCGTGGCGCATGGGCGGAATGGGAAATTGAAAACATTGAAATGGCCGTACCGTTCAGTCCTGAAGAACTGCGTGCTAAACGTAACTCCATCTTAAAGCATCAGTCTCAGATGGAAAGCGCACCGTTCCTGGGCAATGACGAACGTCTGTTCTGGCAAAGAAGTGAAGACCGCAATCGGGGTACAGCCGCTTTGTATGACCAACTTGGTTTGGCATGTTATGAAGCAATGGAGGCCTTTGTGGAATACGTACCCCTATAATTTAAGAAACAACCTAACCTAATTTTATACTAACCTTTAACCAAAAAACCGAAAATCCCCGATGGATGTGATATCCCTCGGGGATTATTTTTAGGTTTCCACTTATCTCAAACGATATCCGATAATCATCCTCACCACAGCTGCCTGTTTCGAGAAACACACACCCAACTACATTTCATAATTCATTAATCCCATAGCCAAACAAAGCAAAATCCCCCAGACAAGGGTCTTCGGGAAAAACCTCAGCCAAAGCCGCAGTAATAGTTCTCGCATTATTCAGCGTATAAGATTTACTTCGGGTCAGCTCCAATCTGAAAGCCATCTCACTGACATGCGTATCCAAAGGGATAATCAACTCACATGGAGAGAAATTCCTCCAGATTCCAAAATCCACTTCCGAATCGCGACGGATCATCCAGCGCAGGAACATATTCAATTTCTTTTGCGGCGCCTTATCCGACACTCCAAACAAACGACAAAGACGTTGCATCGGAGTTCCATCCGTTTCGCAAAGAAGAGCATTCTCCATACTCTCATACCTATCATATATAGTATACAGCCAATGAAACAATTGTGCCATTCTATTTTTTGAAACCGTCCGATAGAACGACTCCTCACCACAGAAATCTATTTTCCAGTTTCCAGACAACACATACTGCAAAGCTGCCGGTGCATTATAGAATCCAGTCGTTCTGCTGCCTTCAGTATCTGAGGGCGGGCTCCGAAACTAAGAAAAGCAGTCAAAAAGCACTGATTTCAATATCCGCCTTAGAATGATAACGATGCGGAAACTGCACCGGATCAGAGGAAATGAAATCAGAGTTATGAT